>Ga0213827_1000129_pt1 | contig 95338 bp, 93 predicted proteins | sample MC6MC0898MG_FD_180669 | JGI IMG/M metagenome (GOLD analysis project Ga0213827, IMG submission 180669) | Enriched soil aggregate microbial communities from Iowa State University, Ames, United States - MC6-MC0898-MG | ecosystem: Environmental > Terrestrial > Soil > Unclassified | place: USA: Iowa...
GATCAGGGCGCCGTTGATGAACACCTGCGGAGCGGTGCCCTTGCCGGACACTGCGCCGATCACGCGGCCGCGGACCTTGTTTTCCAGCGGGATCTCGATCGGGGCGTAGCCCTTGCTGTCCAGCAGTGCCTTGGCTTCGACGCAGAACGGGCAACCCGGCTTGGAGAACACGACCACCTGGTCCGGCTTCTTGGCCGACGGCGCGAAGTGGGCCAGCATGGTGTCGGCGTCCGACACTTCAAACGGATCACCTTCCTTTTCCGGCTCGATGAACATCTTTTCGACGACACCGTCCTTGACCAGCATGGAATAGCGCCAGCTACGCTTGCCGAAGCCAAGGTCGCTCTTGTCGACGAGCATGCCCATGCCTTCGGTGAAGGCGCCGTTGCCGTCGGGCAGCAGCGTGATGTTGGCCGATTCCTGGTCCTTGGCCCATTCGTTCATGACGAAGGTGTCGTTGACCGACACGCAGACGACGCTATCGACGCCGGCGGCGAAGAACGCGGGAGCCAGTTCGTTGTAGCGCGGCAGGTGGGTGGACGAGCAGGTCGGCGTGAAAGCGCCGGGAAGCGAGAAGACCACGACCGTCTTGTTCTTGAACAGATCGTCGGTCGTGACCTTCTTCCACGTGTTGTCCTCACGAACGGGGAACGTCACATTCGGAACACGTTGGCCTTCGCGGTTTTGCAGCATTCGATTCTCTCCTTGGTTTGCTAACTTAAGTGGCGGGTTTCTGGCCCGCCATGAAAAGAATCATAAATCTCATCTATCAAACAATCCAATTTAATTAATTTAATTGATTGATAGTTTAAGCCGATGACTCAATTAATATCGAAAGATTGAAGCTATCACATTACAGGGTGCGTGTCTTCAGACACGAGCCGGCTCGTACCCCGCGTCACGGATGGCGGCTTCGACCTTGTCGGCCTGGTCGGTACCCGTGACGGTGACGAGATGCGCGGGAAGATCCACGGCGACGACGGCACTGGGGACGGCTTGATTGACGGCGCCGGTAATCGTCTTGACGCAATGGCCGCAGGTCATGTCGGGCACTTGGAAAGCGAAGCTCATGGTTTTCTCCAGAAGGTTGACGGGCGGCGCTTGTGCCACCATGTCGGGCAGGTTAAACGTTCCCATCATGTCAAGGTCAAGCGTAGAATGGCGCTTGACCTTCCCATAATGGGAAGGATGAAACTGGGCGTTCCCATCCAGACCGAGATAGTCATGCACGCAGCACGCTCGTCCTCATTTTCCGAATTGGAACTCGCCATCGAAGGCATGACCTGCGCATCATGCGTCAAGCGCGTGGAAAAGGCCCTGACGAATGTTCCCGGCGTTGCGCAAGCGCAAGTCAACCTTGCGACTGAGCGCGCCCTGGTCTCGTTCGATCCGGCTGCCGCCGAGCCGCAGGCATTGGTCGCCGCCGTCGGCAAGATGGGCTACGAGGCGCGTCCGATCGCCGCCCAGGACGACCATGCCGAACGGCAGTCGCAAGCGCGCGACGCCGAGGCGCATCGCCTGCAAGGCGCATTCATCGCCGCGTTGGTCCTGACGTTGCCGGTGTTTGCGCTGGAAATGGGATCGCACCTGATTCCCGCCATGCACCACTGGGTGTTGGACACGATCGGGCGGCAAAACAGTTGGCTGCTGCAGTTCGTGCTGACTACCGCCGTGCTGGTGTGGCCGGGACGGCAGTTCTTCACCAAGGGCCTTGTGGCGTTGTGGCGCCGCGCGCCCGAAATGAATTCGCTGGTGGCGTTGGGCGCGGGCGCGGCCTGGGGCTATTCGGTCGTCGCCACCTTTGCGCCGGGCTTGCTGCCGGATGCGGCGCGCAACGTCTACTTCGAAGCTGCCGCGGTCATTGTCACGCTGATCCTGCTGGGTCGCATGCTGGAAGCGCGCGCCAAGGGCAAGACCGGCGCGGCCATCAAGCGGCTGATCGGGCTGCAGCCGCGCACGGCGCGCGTGCTGCGGGACGGCCAGGCGCAGGACATCGAGATCGAACGCGTGCGCACCGGCGACGTCGTGATGGTGCGGCCAGGCGAGAAGATTCCGCTGGACGGCGACATCATCGAAGGCAGCTCGTATGTCGACGAATCCATGTTGACGGGCGAGCCGGTGCCGGTGGAAAAGCAGCCGGGCATGCAGGCCACCGGCGGGACGCTGAATACATCGGGCAGCTTTACGTTGCGCGTCACGCACACCGGCGCGGACACCATGCTGGCCCGGATCATCCGCATGGTCGAAGCCGCCCAGGGTGCGCGGCTGCCGATCCAGGCGATGGTGGACCAGGTGACCGCCTGGTTCGTTCCGGCGGTCATGGCGGCCGCCCTGCTCACCTTCCTGACGTGGTTCTTCCTGGGCCCCGAACCGGCGCTGTCGCATGCGCTGGTCAACGCGGTGGCCGTGCTGATCATTGCCTGCCCGTGCGCCATGGGGCTGGCCACGCCCACGTCGATCATGGTGGGCACGGGGCGCGCCGCCGAGATGGGCGTGCTGTTCCGTCAGGGCGATGCGTTGCAGACGCTGCGCGACGTCAATGTGGTGGCCTTCGACAAGACAGGCACGCTGACGTTGGGCAAGCCCACGCTGACCGAACTGGCGCCGTCGCCGGGCCAGGATGCGCAACAGGTGTTGCAGTGGGTGGCCTCGGTGCAGGCGCGCTCCGAGCATCCGATCGCGCTGGCCATCGTGGCCGCGGCCGCGGAACGCAAGATCGAACTGCTGGCGGCCGAAGGCTTTGCCGCGATCACCGGCGCGGGCGTCGAAGCCACGGTGGCGGGCCGCACGGTGCTGGCGGGCGCGGCGCGCCTGATGGCCGAGCGCGGCGTCGACGTCAGCGCATTCGGCGCGCGTGCCGCCGACTGGGGCAACGAAGGCAAGACGCCGATCTACGTCGCCATCGACGGCCAGGCGGCCGCCATGATGGCCGTGACGGACCCGGTCAAACCCTCGGCCGTATCCGCCATTGCCGCACTGCACGCGCAAGGCCTGAAGACCGCGATGATCACGGGCGACAACCGCCACACCGCCCAGGCGGTCGCGCGCCAGTTGGGCATTGACGAAGTGCGCGCCGAGGTGCTGCCGGACGGCAAGGTTCAGGCGATCGCCACGCTGCGCGAAGGCGGCCGCAAGGTGGCGTTCGTGGGCGACGGCATCAACGATGCGCCCGCGCTGGCTGCGGCAGACACCGGCATCGCCATCGGCACCGGCACGGACGTCGCGATCGAGGCGGCGTCCGTCGTGCTGATGGCCGACGACCTGCACGGGGTGCCCAACGCCATCGCGCTCAGCCGCGCCACGCTGGCCAACATCCGGCAAAACCTGTTCTGGGCGTTCGCCTACAACGCGGCGCTGATTCCGCTGGCCGCGGGCGCGCTGTATCCGGCCTTCGGCCTGTCGCTGTCGCCGATCTTTGCAGCCGGGGCCATGGCGCTGTCCAGCGTCTTCGTGCTGGGCAATGCGCTGCGCCTGAAGGCATTCCGTCCCCGCGGGAGGCAAGCATGAACATCGGACAAGCCGCCAAGGAATCCGGCATCTCGGCCAAGATGATCCGCTATTACGAGAGCATCGGCCTGATCGGCCCGGCCGTGCGCACGGATTCCGGCTACCGGGTCTACAGCGAGCATGACGTGCACACGCTGCGCTTCGTGCGCCGCGCGCGCGATCTGGGTTTTTCCGTGGAGCAGATGAACGAGCTGCTGGCCCTTTGGCAGGACCGCAGCCGCGCCAGCGCGGACGTGAAGCGCATTGCGCTGGAACACATTGAAGAACTGGAGCGCAAGGCCGAGGCGCTGCGCGAAATGGCCGCCACCCTCAAGCATCTGGCGCAGCATTGCCATGGCGACGAGCGGCCCGACTGCCCCATTCTTGAGAACCTGGGCTGCTCGCACTAAATGTTCGCAATACAGCCACGCGGCGGGAGTTTTCCCGCCGCTGCCGTTTACTGTTCTGCCTGCGCCTCGGCGGCGACGCGGGCCTCGTAGGCCTCGGTGGCAGCCTGCTTGGCCGCCGCCTTTTCAGCCGCTGCGGCAAGCTTGGCTTCCTCGGCGGCAGCCGCATCGGCCGCTGCCTGGATCGCGCGCTGACGAGCGCGTTCCTTCGCTTCCAGCACGCCCTCGGCGTCCAGCGTTTCAAACACTGCGATGGATTCGACATGGCCCGTGTGCGGGAACATGTTGATCACGCCCGCGCTCTTGAGCACGTAGCCGCCTTCATGGACGAGAATGGATGCGTCTCGCGCCAAGGTGCCGGGATTACAGGACACGTAGACGATGCGGCGCGGACGCTCTTCGTACGTGAGGTCGGACAACGCTTGCGACACCGCGTGGGCGCCTTCGCGCGGCGGATCGATCAGCATGCGATCGAAGTAGCCCAGGCTGCGCAGCCAGGTGGCGTCGACTTCAAAGAGGTTCAGCGTGGCAAAGCTGGTGCGATCGCCCAGGCCGTGACGCGATGCCGCATCGAAGGCGCGGTCGGTCAGGGCCTTGCTGCCTTCCACGCCCACGGCTTCTCGGCCTTGCGTGGCGAGCGGCAGCGTGAAGTTGCCCAGGCCACAGAACAGATCGGCCACGCGGTCGGTGGGCTGCACGTCCAGGAGTTTGAGCGCGCGCGACACCATCGCGCGGTTGATGGCGTGGTTGACCTGCGTGAAATCGGTGGGCCGGTACGGCATGCGCAGGCCGAATTCCGGCATGGTGTAGGAAAGCGCGTCGTTGTGCTCGGGCTCCAGCGCGTGCACCGTCTCCGGACCCTTGGACTGCAGCCACCATTGCACGTCGTGCTTGGCCGCGAAGGCGCGCAGGATGGCAATGTCCTCGTCGGTCAGCGGCAGCAGATGGCGCAGCACCAGCGCCGTCACGCCTTCGCCAAGCGCCACCTCGATCTGGGGCATGCGGTCGGGCGCGGACATGGAGGCGATCATTTCGCGCAACGGGATCAGCAGATTGCTGACGTGGCGCGGCAACACATGGCATTCGCGCATGTCGGCCACGAAGCTGCTCTTGCGCTCGTGAAAGCCCACGAGCACCCCGCCCTTCTTGGGCACCACGCGCACCGACAGGCGCGCGCGGTAACGGTAGCCCCAGGTCGGACCCTGCAGCGGCGGCAGGATCAGCGCCGGGCGCAGCTTACCGACATGCCAGAACGTGTCTTCGAGCGCGCGCTGCTTGATCGCCACCTGCGTGGTGGGTTCCAGGTGCTGCATTGCACAGCCGCCACAGACGCCAAAATGCGGGCAGCGGGGCTCCACGCGTTGCGATGAGGGGCGCAGCACCTCGTCGACACGGGCGGTTTCATAGGAAGGCTTGCGGCGCAACGTGACCGCGGTGACCCGTTCGCCCGGCAAGGCGCCTTCCACGAAAATGACCTTCCCGTCGCGACGGGCGATCCCCCTGGCTTCCAGGTCCAGGGATTCGATACTCAAAACGTCAGACATCTCACGCAGTCCAGAATTGCACGCAACCCATGATTGTAGAAGGACTTCGTGCAATCCCGGAAATCGGCCTTGATGGGGCCGGAGCGGCGCCGTTCAGGGCGCCGCTACCGCCGTCAGAACGAGCGCGCCACCGAGAAGACGGCGCCGATGCGGCCCGACGGGTGGCCGTACTTGGTGGGCAGCCAGTTGTCCTTGGTGGCGCCGACGGCCGCCAGGCCGAGGATCCAGCCTTTCAGGTCCTTGGTCACGCCCACCTTGTAGTCGACGTAGTGCCCGATCGAGTCGCCGTCCATGTTGGTCTGGTTCTTGAGTTTCTGGTAGCCCAGATGGCCCAGCAGTCCCCAGCCGTCGCCCAGGTCGAACGTGGCCGTTCCGTCCAGATACCAGGTGCCCTTGCTGTCCGGCGTGCTGAAAAAGTCGCTGGGCGTGTACGAATATTTGAGGCTGTAGTTGCCGTAGGACGCGCCCAGATAAATGTCCGTGTTGTTGTAGTTGCCGCCCTTGGGGGAACTGGAGCCGGGATAGTAGTAATGCAGCACGCCTGCATCCAGCGTGAAGCCGCCGCCCACGTCACCCTTCCAGCCGCCATAGAAGTCCATTTCCAGGTTGCCGTCGGTGAAAACGAAGCTGGAGACATTGGAGTTCCAGTTACCCAGGTAGAAGCCCGAGCTGTGGTTCAGGTCGAACCCCAATTGGACGGCAGGACGGAAGTCGGTCTGGGAATAGCCCCGGAACCGGTAGTCGCTGACGATGGTGGCATTACCGCTGAGCGAGAAGCCGCCCCCCAGATCGGTGGGTTCGGCTTGCGCCACCCCTGCAAAACAAGCAGCAAGCGCAAAAGGCAAGGCTAGCAACGTCTTCTTCATGGTGCGAGAGTCCTGATCGGATTGTCGAAAAAGCGGACGGCGCATGGCGCATCCGGCTGGCCGGCCTTGCTGCAGGGGTACTGCCGGCTCACCTTCCCTCAAGCAATGTCCATGCCAGGTTTCGGCGCGATGACAGCGCGATGACAGCGCCCGAGCCGCGCACGGTTGCGCCCGTTGATGCACCACGCTGGTGCCCTGTTATGGGGCGCAGCCCGGGCGGATGCGTCAAAACGGGGAATCGGGAGCCGCAAAACCATTGAGGATGGCGGCACGACAAAAAACCCCGGCACGCGCGCGGCGTGCCGGGGTCGGAGTTGGCTGTCGCTGGCCTTGGTTGGCCCTAGCTAGCCTTAGTTGGCCTTGGGCGGTGCGGGCGGCGGGACGTCGCCAGCGGCGGGGGCAGCCGGCTTGCCGGGACGGCCCTTGTCGCCATGGCGGCCTTCCATCTTGGCGTGGCGCTCGGCCATGCGGGCTTCGCGCTCCTTGACGATCTTGGTGACCTGACCGCGCTGCGTGTCGTTCAGGCTATCCCAGACGGCCAGCCATTGGTCACGCACCTGCTTGGCCTGCGGGCCGAACGCGTCGCGGCGCTTTTCGGACTGCTCGACGAGCGCGCGGGGATCGAGCTTGCCGCTGTCGAGTTGCGACTTGAGCAGGTCATGGCGCTTGCCGCCGTCGGCACGCATCGCTTCGTGCAGGCTGCGCTGCCCTTCCTGGGCGGTCTTGAACAGGGCTTCCTGCTTGGCGTCGAGTTTCAGCTCGGCAACCTGGGCCTTGGACACGGGGCCCAGACCGGGGATGAGCAGGCCGTCACGCATGCCCTTGTGGAAACCACCGCCGCGATGGCCTTCGTGCATGGCGGCCGGACCGCCCTCGGCGGGAGGAGGAGGCGCAGCCATTGCGGAGCCAGCCGCGAAACCGCTCGACGCGGCGACGATAGCAAGGACGGCCAAATTGGAGCGGATAGCGAATCGGGACATGAAGGTCTCCTGAAAGTGAAGAAAGCGAGGCCATTGTGCGATCTGCCTGGTTTCATCCAGGTTTCGTTTACGGCCGTCTTGTTTCAGTCGATTGCTTGCCCTGCAAATGCGAGAACGGGGCCATGAAGGCCCCGTCGATGTGCCCTGCCCCCCGCGCAAGGGCAAGGGTTCAGGCTGGTTGCCCGCGCGGATCAGCCCGCGTCCCAGGCCGCCATGTATTCCTTCCAGTGCAGCGCATCGCTGGCCGAGAGCGTGTCGCGCACCAGCGCGATTTCGGCCTCGTAGGCGGTGCGGTCGAGTTCACCACGCAGGAAGCGGAAGCGGCAATACACCAGCCACGTATTGACCACGTCGGTTTCGCAGTACGCCCGCACCTCGTCGGCGCGGCCGGTGCTCCAGGCCTCCCAGACCTTGCTGCCGTCCATCCCGAGCTTGCCGGGAAAGCCGCAAAGCTTGGCCAGTTCGTCGAGCGGCGCGTTGGCGCGGCCGTTGTACTTGGCCAGCACGTCCATCAGATCGACGTGACGCGTGTGATAGCGCGAAATGTAGTTGTTGAACTTGAAGTCACGGTCTTCTTCGCCCATGTCCCAATAGCGCGGCGCCGGCACGCCCTGGATCAGGCTGCGGTAATGCAGCACGGGCAGGTCAAAGCCCGAGCCGTTCCAGCTGACGAGCTTGGGCGTGTAGCGCTCGATGGTCTTGAAGAAGCCCGCGAGCAAGGCCGCTTCGGGATCGTCCGGCTGGCCCAGCGTCTTGACGCGAAAGCCCTGGTCGTCGCGGAACACGCAGCCCACCACTGCCACCTTGTGCAGATGCAGCGGCAGGAAGTCGTGGCCCACGGCCTCGCGCCGCGCGGTCAGCGCGCGCTCGACCACTTCGTGGTCAGGCACGTCGGCGCCCCAGCCGTTGAGCTTGCGCAGCCCGTCGGCATCGGGGATGGTCTCGAGGTCGAATACCAGGGTGGGCGTCATTTGGGCGGCAGGTATTGCATCGGGTCCACCGGCGTGCCCTGGCGGCGGATCTCAAAGTGCAGGCGGGGCGACGTGGTGTCGCTCTGGCCGAGTTCGGCGATCTTGGCGCCGCGCTTGACCGTCTGTCCGGTCTTCACGAGCAGCGCACGGTTGTGCGCGTAGGCCGTGATGAAGCCGTTCTGGTGCTCGACGATGATGAGGTTGCCCAGGCCGCGCACGCCATTGCCGCTGTACTTGACCAGGCCATCCGCCGCGGCGGTGATCGGGTCGCCCAGCGCGCCGGCGATGTCGATGCCCTTGCTGCTGGCATTGAAGGCCTGCACGATCTGGCCGTTGGCCGGCCAGGCCCAGTTGATGACACCGGCGTCGGCCGCACGCGTGGCCGGCTTCGTGTCGACCGGCGCCGGAGGCGGCGTGGGCGTGGCATCAGGTGCGGGCGTGGTGGCCGCGGGGGTTTCGGGCTGGTCGAGGGGCCGCGGCTGCGGCCGGTTGCTGGCAATCGGCGCGGTCTGTGCGCCGCCGCCGGTGGCACTGCCGGACATGCGGAGCACCTGCCCCACCGAGATCTGGTTGGGGTCGCTGATGTTGTTCCAGCGCTTGATGTTTTCGATGTCGACGTTGTTGGCGCGCGCGATCTTGTAGAGCGTGTCGCCCGGCTTGACCACATAGCTGCCGGACGTGGCCGTCGGCGCGGGTTGCCCGCCGGTCATGTCGACCACCGGGGCACGAGTACCTTTGGATGCGCAGCCGGCCAGGATGGCGAGGCTGAGAACCCCCACTGCGAAGAGCGGGCGGCGAAGGCGCGTCATGGACGCGCCCAAATTCATATCGGTCAGTTGCAACTGCCCGTTGAGCATACGTTTCTCCTGTCGCTCAAGATTGTATTCCGGACCGTAGCGGCACAAAGCGCACGGCCTCTAGTTCGGTTCTTTTCCAGCTTGCCGCGCCCGTGCGTTCGATCAGAACCAGGCGCTGGTTCGAGCCCCCTTCGGGAGCGATGAGACGGCCTCCCGGAGCAAGCTGCGTCAGCAGCGCTTGCGGGATGGCCAGACCTGCGGCAGCCACAACGATAGCATCGAACGGCGCCACGCCGGGAAGCCCCAAGGTGCCGTCTCCATAGATGAGCCGGATCCTTGTGGTGAGCCGCAAGGCGCGTAAATGCTCGCGCGCCAGCTCATACAGCCCGCGTATGCGTTCGATGGTGTGGACGTCGCGCACGAACTGCGCGAGCACCGCGGCCTGGTAACCGCAACCGGCGCCGACCTCGAGCACACGGGTGGGTGCGCGGTCTTCGCAAGCAGCCGCGATCATACGCGCGACAACCCATGGCTGGGAAATGGTTTGCGAATGGCCGATGGGCAACGCGGCGTCTTCATACGCGCGGCTGGCAAGGGCCTCGTCCACGAACAGGTGGCGCGGCACGGCGGCCATGGCATTCAGCACGCGTTCGTCGGTGATGCCTTGCGTGCGCAGGCGCTGGACCATGGCCTGGCGCAGCCGTTCGGAGTTCAGGCCAAGGTTGCTGCCCGCTTGCGGCACCGGCGCCTGCGCCTGCCGCTGCAACGTGGCGGCCGAGATGCGCGTGTTGCTGTTGGCCGGTGTATAGCCTGGGCTCAGGCGGCCGGTGTCGTGGCGGGCCCGGCTGCTGCGGCCGGCGCCGGGCGTGATGTCCGGCTGGCTTATCCGTTTGCGCATAGCGGCTCTGCCCAGGTGCGGATCTCGTCAAGCTGGCTGTGCTGGGTCAGGTCCAGGCGCAACGGCGTGACGGACACGATGCCCTGCTCGACGGCGTGGAAGTCCGTGCCGGGCGTGGCGTCGGCGGCCAGGCCGACCGGTCCGATCCAGTAGACCGTGTCGCCATAGGGCGTGGTGGTGCGCACGACGGGTTGCGACGGATGCCGCTTGCCCAGCCGCGTGACCGCAAATCCGTGCATGTCTTCGAAACGGCGGCTCGGGATGTTGACGTTGAGCAGCACCGGCGCCGCGAGCGGCTGGGCCAGATGGCGCTCGACCACCTGGCGGGCGGCGCGCGCGGCCGAGTCGATGTGCTCCCAGCCCTTTTCCGCCAGCGAGAACGCGATGGCGGGGATGCCGAACAGATATCCTTCGCTGGCGGCCGCAACGGTGCCCGAATAGAGGGTGTCGTCGCCCATGTTGGCGCCGTTGTTGATGCCGGACACGACCAGATCGGGTCGCGTATCCATGAGGCCGGTCAGCGCGACGTGCACGCAATCGGACGGCGTGCCGTTGACGGCGATGAAGCCGTTGGAGGCGGTGCGCACCGACAGCGGCCGGTTCAGCGTGAGCGAGTTGGAGGCGCCGCTATGGTTGGTCTCGGGCGCAACGACGGTCAAATCGCCCAGCCCCTCCAGCGCCGCTACCAGCGCTTCAAGGCCAGGGGCCGAGTAGCCATCATCGTTCGAAACCAGAATTCGCATTGTGCATCCGAAAGAAAATAAAACGCGGGTGACGTTGCGGATTGTACCCGGGGTAGAATCCGCAGCCATTACTACAACAACGGATTCCCTTCCCATGGCGATAACCGAACCCTCCCTGGCGTTTTCCGTCGCGCTTGTCGTGCTGGCCTACCTGATCGGCTCCGTGCCGTTCGCCGTGGTGGTCAGCAAGCTGATGGGTCTGCAGGACCCCCGCAGCTACGGTTCCAAGAACCCGGGCGCCACCAATGTGCTGCGCACCGGCAACAAGACCGCCGCCGCGCTGACGCTTTTGGGGGACGCCGCCAAAGGATGGTTCGCGATCTGGCTGGCCGAGAAGCTGGCGCCCGGCATTGGCCCCGTCGCCCTGGCCTGCGTGGCGCTGGCCGCCTTCATCGGCCACCTGTACCCCGTGTTTCTGGGATTCAAGGGCGGCAAGGGCGTGGCGACCGCGCTGGGCGTGCTGGTGGCCATCCAGCCCTGGCTGGCCGTCGCCACCGCGGCAACCTGGCTGATCATCGCCATTTTCTTCCGCTATTCGTCGCTGGCGTCGCTGGTGGCCGCGTTCTTCGCCCCGGTGTACTACGTGTTCGGATCCGGGCTGGCGTGGCAGGCGCAGCCGGCCCTGGGCGTGGCGCTGGCGATCATCGGCATCCTGCTTTTCTACCGCCACCGCGCCAACATCGCCCGGTTGATCCAGGGCACCGAAAGCCGTATCGGCAGCAAGAAGAAGTAATCCCCACGCGATGGGGGATTGAACGGGCGGCCTGGCCGCCCGTTTTCATTTCAGGCGATATCGGCCAGATCCCAGCGCGGCTTGACCGTGAAGCTGTGGGCGCTGGCGTCCAGCGTTGCCAACCCGGCCTTCACCCGCTCGGCCGCCGCGAACGCGATCATGGCGCCGTTGTCGGTACACAGCTCCAGCGGCGGGAAGTACGCGCGCGCCTTGAGCGGCTTGAGCGCGGCTTCGAGCTTGGCGCGCAGGAGCTGGTTGGCCCCCACCCCGCCTGCGACGACCAGCCGGCGCAGCCCGGTCTGCTTCAAGGCGCGGATCGACTTGGCCGCAAGCACCTCGACAATGGCCGCCTGCGTGGCTGCGGCCAGGTCTGCGCGGGTCTGTTCGTCCAGGGCGCCATTCTGCTCGGCCGCCTTGACGCGGGTCAGCACGGCCGTTTTCAGGCCACTGAAACTGAAGTCCAGGTCGCCGCTGTGCAGCATGGGGCGCGGCAGGTCGAAGCGCGAGGCGTCACCGCTGCCGGCCAGGCGGGACAGCGCGGGTCCGCCCGGATAACCCAGCCCCATGAGCTTGGCGGACTTGTCGAAGGCCTCGCCCGCGGCGTCATCCAGCGTTTCACCCAGCAGCTCGTAGCGACCTACGCCGTCCACGCGCATGAGTTGCGTGTGTCCGCCGGACACCAGCAAGGCAATGAAGGGAAACTCGGGCCGGGGATCGGCCAGCATCGGCGACAGCAGATGGCCTTCGAGGTGATGAATGCCGATGGCCGGCAAGCCGCGCGACCAAGCGAACGACTGCGCAACACTGGCGCCGACCAGCAAGGCGCCAGCGAGACCCGGCCCCGCCGTATAGGCGACGGCGCCGATGTCGGACATCTGCAGGCCCGCATCTTGCAGCACCTGGCGGGTCAGCGGCACCACGCGGCGGATGTGGTCGCGCGAGGCAAGTTCCGGCACCACGCCCCCATATTCCTGGTGCATGGCGATCTGGGTGTGCAGCGCGTGCGCGAGCAGGCCGCGTTCCGTACAGACGGCTGCGACGCCGGTTTCGTCGCAGGAGCTTTCAAAGCCGAGAATGATCATGGCGGCAGAGTTTACAACTGATGCGAAAATACGCAGGTTCTTGAATGGGACGGGGCTTTCCGCCCTGCCCGCCACAACCTGAAAATCCTGCAAAAACCCTGGGGACTCGAATGCTGGAGAAGCTATTCAAGCTGCGTGAGCACGGCACGACCGCAAGAACGGAAGTCGTGGCCGGCCTGACGACATTCCTGACGATGTCGTACATCATCTTCGTCAATCCTGACATCCTGTCCTCGACGGGCATGGACCGAGACGCGGTCTTCGTTGCGACCTGCCTGGCCGCCGCGCTGGGCTCGCTGGTAATGGCGTTTATCGCCAACTGGCCGATCGGCATGGCGCCCGGCATGGGCCTGAACGCCTTCTTTGCCTTCACCGTGGTCAAGACCATGGGCTACACCTGGGAGCAGGCGCTGGGCGCGGTGTTCATCTCGGGCATCATCTTTCTGTTCCTGACGATATCCGGCATCCGGGTCTGGCTGGTCAAGGGCATCCCGCATTCGCTGCGCAGCGCCATTGCGGCCGGCATCGGGCTGTTTCTGGCCATTATCGCGCTATCCAGCGCCGGCATCGTGGTCGCCCATCCGGCCACCAAGGTCACGCTGGGCAATCTCACCACCCACGGTCCGCTCTTTGCCATCCTGGGCTTTTTCGTGATCGCGTCGCTGGATGCGCTGCGCGTGCGCGGTGCCATCCTGATCGGCATTATCGTCGTCACGGTGCTGTCGATGGTGATGGGCTACAACGAGTTCAAGGGCATCTTTTCGGCGCCGCCCAGCCTGTCGCCCACGCTCTTCAAGCTGGACATCATGGGCGCGCTGCATTCCGGCTTTGTGCACGTGATTCTGGTGTTCGTGCTGGTCGAGGTGTTCGATGCCACCGGCACGCTGGTGGGCGTGGCCAAGCGCGCCGGCCTGGTGCCCGAAGACCGCCCCAATCGCCTGGGCCGCGCGCTCTTTGCGGACAGCACCGCCATCGTGGCCGGCTCGATGCTGGGCACCAGCAGCACCACCGCCTACGTCGAGAGCGCATCCGGCGTGCAGGCCGGCGGGCGCACCGGCATGACGGCGCTGATCGTGGGCCTGCTGTTCCTGGCCGCACTGTTCATCTCGCCGCTGGCGGGCGCCGTGCCGGCCTACGCCACCGCACCCGCCCTGCTCTACGTCGCCGGACTGATGATGCGCGAGCTCATCGACATCGACTGGAATGACGTCTGCGAAGCCACGCCGGCCGCGCTGACCGCGCTGGTCATGCCGTTCACGTACTCGATCGCCAACGGCATTGCGTTCGGCTTCATCAGCTATGTGGTGCTCAAGACCGCCACGGGCAAGATGCGCGACGTGCACCCGGCAACGTGGCTCGTGGCCGTGCTGTTCGTGATCCGCTACGCGTTCTTTCCGGAATAAGCGGGGTTGGTTGGCAAGGTGTCAGACACCTTGAAGTCCGGATGTCTGACACCTCAACCCGCCGTCCACACCGCCAGTTCGTAGCCGTCCGGGTCCGTGAAATGGAAGCGGCTGCCGCCGGGAAAGGTGAACGTGTCGCGGCTGATGCGACCTCCCGCGGCCGTGATGCGTTGCTGGGTGGCGGCCAGGTCGTCGCCGTACAGGATCACCAGGGGGCCGCCCGGACGCACGGCTTCCCCCGCCGTGAAGCCGCCCTTCAGGCGGCCGTCGGTGAATTCGGTGTAGGTAGGCCCGTAATCCATGAACGTCCACCCGAAGACCTCGCCGTAGAAGCGCTTGCTGCGCGCGATGTCCGCGACGTTGAATTCGATGTTGTCGATGCGGTTGTTGTTGCCGCTGGCGCCCATGCGCGTCTCCTGTGTGGCGGATGGCAAAAGCGCGGCGATGCGATGCCGCGCGTCCTGCCGCTATTGTAGGGATCGGAAAAATCAATCAACCCGGCCAAGGGCATGGTTGCTGGCGGGCTCGGTTGAATTCGCCGATACACTCCCCATGTAGATCAGCATATGGAGTACATTTTGCGCCCTTCCCCTTTCATTTCCGCGCTGCCGGCCTGTCCCTTCGCAGCGGAGGCGCACGCATGAGCGTCCTGGCGAACATCCCCTTTTCCGTGCTGGACCTGGCCCCGATTGTGCAGGGGCGCGATGCCGCGGACGCGTTCCGCAATACGGTCGCACTGGCGCAGCACGTGGAGCAGCTTGGCTACAACCGCTTCTGGCTGGCCGAGCACCACAACATCAATGGCATCGCCAGCAGCGCCACGGCCGTGCTGATTGGCCACGTGGCCGGCCACACCCGCACGCTGCGCGTCGGCTCAGGCGGCGTCATGCTGCCCAACCACGCGCCGCTGATCATCGCTGAACAGTTCGGGACGCTCGAAACCCTGTACCCCGGCCGCATCGACCTGGGCCTGGGCCGCGCGCCCGGCAGCGACGGCGCCACGCAACAGGCGCTGCGCCGCAGTCCGCGCAGCGGTCTTGAGTTTCCGGCCCTGGTCGAGGAACTACGCGCCTTTCTTGCGCCCTCGCGCCCCGGCCAGCCCGTGCGCGCCATCCCCGGCGAAGGGCTGGATGTGCCGATCTGGCTGCTGGGTTCCAGCGACTTCAGCGCGCGCATGGCGGCTGAACTTGGCCTGCCCTTCTCGTTTGCCGGGCACTTCTCGCCGGAAGGCATGGCCGCGATGCGCCTGTACCGTCACTTGTTCAAACCGTCCAAGACGCTGGACCGCCCCTACTCGATGATCGGCGTGCCGGTCATTGCCGCGGAAACCGACGAGGCCGCGCGCTTTTTGTCGACCACGCAGCAACTGAAGTTCCTCTCGCTCGTGCGTGGCCATCGCCTGCAATTGCAGCCGCCGGTCGACAGCATGGACGGCGTGTGGAACGAATGGGAGCGCGAGGCGGTCAATCAACGATTGGGCGCGTCGATCGTGGGCGGCCCGGACACCGTCAAACGCGAGCTCGAGGCCCTGGTCGCGGAAACGCAAGCCGACGAGGTCATGATCGTGTCTGACTTCTATGACATCGCAGACCGCCTGCGCTCGTTCGAGATCGTCGCTTCGCTGAAAAACGGGTCTGGCGTCTCCACGAAATCGGCGGCCTGAGAGCCGCAATCTGCGCCGTTGACGGCGCCAACCATTGCGACGCGGCCTGGACCGGCTCTACTATTGGCTTTCAGGGCTTGGCACTACGCGTCGCCGAATCAGCACCGGGGCAGGCCCCCGGCGTCTCCGCCACCGCTTTTCGCCGCCCACGCGGCAAGGATTTCTCATGAGTATTGTTGAACTCACCAAAGACAGCTTCCAGGAAGCCATCACGCCGGACGGCACCCTCATCGTCGACTTCTGGGCGCCGTGGTGCGGCCCTTGCCGCGGTTTCGCGCCCGTATTCGAACAGGCCGCCACCGAGCATCCTGACGTCACGTTCGCCAAGGTAAATACCGACGTTGAGCAGGAACTGGCTGGCGCGCTGGGCATCCGCTCGATTCCGACGCTGATGGTCTTCCGCGAAAAGGTCCTTCTGTTCTCGCAACCGGGCGCCTTGTCCGGCGGTCAGCTCAATGAACTGCTCGCCAAGATCAAGGAAGTGGACATGGAAAAGGTCCACCAGGAAATCGCCGCGGCGCAAGACAGCCAGGACGCGTAAACAGCAAGGGGCCCGGATCGGGCCCCTTCCTTTTGCACCGGGACAACGGCTTCCCGCCGCAGCGGGTCATGTCTGTCGGCGCGGGCGCGGTCCGGCTACGAAACGACTTCCCATGCGGATCGGCCGCGCGTGATGTTAGCCGCGGTGACTTCCAATTCAGGCAGGCCCGCGCGCGGCACCGTGAACGTTAGCGTGACGCCGTCCGCGTTGTAGTCTTCCTGCTGAATGGCGGCGCCTGCCTGCGCCAGCCGTGATTTCAGCAGCGCCATCTCGCCGAAGCCGCAGGCGCAGCGCACCGTCGCCAGGTCGACGATTTCCGTGCGGTCTCCCAACCGCAGGCAGTTGGCCGCGCAGCCGCCGTAGGCCCGCACCAGTCCGCCCGCACCGAGCTTGATCCCGCCGTACCAGCGCACCACCAGCACCGCCACGCGATCCATGTCCTGGCCTTCGATGGCCTGCAGGATTGGCCGGCCCGCGGTGCCGCCGGGCTCGCCATCGTCATTGAATCGGTATTCCTGTCCGATGCGGTAGGCCCAGCAGTTGTGCGTGGCTTCGGGATCGCTGTGCTCGGCAAAGAAGCGCATGGCGTCGTCGATCGTGGCGACCGGCGCGGCATACGCGGCGAAGCGGCTTTTCTTGATGTCTTCCTGGAAGGTGCAGGGAGCGGTCAGCGTGTGCGTCATGCCCGGCATTGTAAGTGCGCGGATCGGCAGACGCCGTTGCCGCGCTAGCCGTGGCAGTCAGGGACTTCCTGATCCAGATAGACGTCGAAGGCAACGTCGCGTGCCCATTTCGTGGTCATGGCCTTCCAGGCGCCGGCGCGGTCCCAGGCGCGCATTTCCTGGCCGAGCCAGGCGCGCGAGGCATCGTCCTGCGCGGGCAGCAGCCATACCCGTTCCTGGCGAGCGCCATCGGCGGTCAGCGTCGACGAAAACTTCTTCCATTCCGGATAGCGCATCAGCGGCTCCCAGACGGCGTCGTCGACCAGACCGATGTCGCACTCCCCTTCGCGCACGGCAACCAGCGCATCCGACGGTACGCGGTAGGTCTTGACGGCAGCGCCCCAACTTTGCGCCAGGGCTTGCGCCTGCGTGGCCGCCTCGGCCATGCACACGCTGCGGCCCTGCACGTCGGCGGGTTTGCGCATCCGCGTGTCGGTGCGGATCACGGCCTTGGGCCGTGCGGCGTAGCCAGTGGCTTGCACTGCAACGGTGTGCGGCTGTCCGTCGGCGCGGTCCGCAAGCACCAGATCCACCTCGCCCGACTTGAGCGCTCGAGCGGCGTCAGCGGCTGGCAACTGAACCAGCCGCACGGGCAGCTTCAGGCTGGCGCCCAGCTTTTCCGTGATGGCGGCATCCAGGCCTTCGGGCGTCCGGATCTTGGCGCCGGCGACCGGCGGCGGCGCCAGATACGGCACGCCCACGACCAGTTCACCGCGCGCCCGCGCGGCCGAAAAGGTCTCCGGCTGCGCCAGCGCAAAGCCCGCGAGCAGCAGGCCCGCGGCAAGGACGAATGGACGCATGCGGGACATCATGATGAGGAGGTCAGACGTATTGGTAGCGCAGCAAGCGATGCTTGAGGTTTTCAAGCACGAACTGGTCGATCAGCGCGGCCAGCACGGCAATCACGAGGATGTTGGTCATGACCCCGGTCATATCCGCGATTTCGCCCGAATATGCCAGCGACCGGCCCAGACCCTTGCCGAAGCCGATCAGCATTTCGGCCGAGATCAGCGCCCGCCAGGCGTTGCCGAACGCCAACTGCGCGCCGGTGATGAGCTCGGGCATCACCGCCGGCAGGTACACCCGCTTGATCAGCCCCCAGCGCGTCGCACCCATGACGCGCGCCGCCGACACGTGGACGCGTTGCACCGATTCGGTGGCGTTCATCACGCTGAGCGCGGCCGGAAAGAACGCCGACAGCGCCACGACCACGATGATGGGCGTGTTGCCAAAGCCCATCACGATGAGAAACAGCGGTACCCACGCGATGGACGGAATCGACTGCAGGATGACGATGGCGCTGCGCAGGACTTCGCGAAAGAAGAACAGCACGGCGGCCACAAGGCCGAAGCCCACGCCGGCGGCCAGCGCCAGCCCATAGCCCGCGCCCAGCCGTCCCAGCGTGCCCATGAGGCTCTGGTGGAACGATTGCTTGCCCAGGTCTTCGAACAGCCGCTCGACGACGGCGGGCACGCCCGGCATCAGGAAGTCGGGCAGCGCGAACGCCGCCATTTGCCACAGCGCCAGGATGAACAGGACGCCCAAAACGCCCGCAAGGTGCTTGCGGGCGCCGGTCACTCGGGTAGATGCGCTCAAAGCTTGCGAGCCTCTTGCCAGGACAGGTCGACGATGCTGGAGACGTCGTACGGCTTGCCGTCGCGCGTCTTGAGCGAACCCTGGGCTTGCAGGATGTCAGCGATTTCCTGCATGCGGGCCGTGTCCTTTTCCGTCAGCTTGGGCGTGAACACCTGCGTGCTGATGGCCTCCGTGATGACGGTCTCGCGGGGCAGTTCGCCACGGGCCAGCGTCTTGAGCGTCGGTTCGGCGATGAAGTAGGACGCGATCAGCTTGGAGGCCTGTTCAGGTTCCTTCTGCAGCAGCGTGATGGCCTGGTTTTGCGCGTCCAGCGCCTTCCAGACATCGTCCTTGCGCTTGGCCAGCGTTTCGCCCGAGGTGATGACGACCATGCACGGGAACGGCCAGGCCTGGCCCACTTCGTAGATCTGCTTGACCGGCGCGACCAGTTGCGCGATGCGGTCGTAGGGTTCGAACAGGAAGGCCGCGTCCACGCGCTTGCCCACCAGCGACTGCACGGCCACGGCCGGGCTCACGCCCATGACGTTGACGTCGTCGGCGGAAAGATTGCCCTGCTTGAGCACGACGCCCTTCAGGACCACGTCGGCGGTGCTGCCTTCAGCTTGCGAGGCCAGCGTCTTGCCCTTCAGACCGGCGATGTCCTTGATGCCGGAATCGTCACGCACGATCAGCGAGTGATAGCCCTGCTGCGCGCCGCCCACCACCTTCAGGTCCGCGCCCTTGGAGGCCCAGGCGACCGCGTTGGTGAAACCGAGCACGCCGATGTCGAGCTGGCCGCCGACGATTGCCTTGATGAGGTCGGTGCCCGACTTGAATTCGATCAGTTCGGAATCCAGGCCGGCCTTCTTGTAGTACCCGCCCTCTTGCGCGACGATTGCCTGCGCGTCGTCCATCACGCGCAGATAGCCTACGCGGAACTTCTCGGCAGCCATCGCGGGGGCAGCCGCCAGCAGCGCCGCGGCCAGCGGCAGGGACAACCATTGCTTCAGTTTCATCAGAGGAGCTCCAGGAAATTCGATAAGCGGCCGCGCCCGAGCGCGGCCGTGGGGTATTGGGAAAGAAGGTCAGGCAGCCAGCGCGATGTCCGCGTGCGCGTCCGAACCGCCGACACCAATGCCCAGGAGACGCAGGATTTCGCGCTTCTCGGTGGCCAGGTCGGACAGGTCGTGCGTCTTGGTGCGGTGGGCCAGGTTGAATTCGCGCAGCACCCGCGCCGGACGCGGGCTGAACACGACGATGCGATCGGCCAGGAACAGCGCCTCGTCGACGTCGTGGGTCACCAGCAGCACGGTGGGCTTTTCTTGCGCGATAAGCTGGCGCAGCACGTCCTGCAGGCTGAGCCGGGTCAGTGCGTCCAGTGCGCCGAAGGGTTCGTCCATCAGCATGGTCTGGGGCTGCGCAATGAATGCGCGGGCCAGCGCGGCGCGCTGGCGCATGCCGCCGGAGACCTGATGGGGATAGTAGTGTTCGAAGCCTTCCAGGCTGACGCGCGCCAGCCAGCCGCGTGCGGCTTCGCGGGCGGGCTTCTTGGGCGTGTTCTGGAATTCCAGGGCGAGCGCCACGTTGTCTTCCAGCGTCAGCCAGGGGTACAGGGCGTGTTCCTGGAACACCAGCGTGCGGCTGGGATGGGGGCCCGTGACCTTGTTGCCGTCGGCAAGCACATTGCCCTGCGTGGGCATTTCGAGCCCTGCTGCCAGATGCAGCAAGGTCGACTTGCCGCAGCCGGAGGGGCCGACCAGCGCGACCAGCTCGCCGGTCTTGAATTCACTGGTGAAGCCATCGACGACGGGCAGGTCGCCAAAGTGCTTGTGGACGTGGTCGAAAGTCAGGTTCATGGAACGAATCGTCAGCGCGCGTGAAAACGAGCCTCAAATCTAACAATTCGTTATATGAATCCAAACAATCAATATTGAATGTCTTTACTTCTTTTCGTAATAAAGCTCAGACCGCCGTCGGCTGCCGACTGGCCGCCCGCTGCAATCCAAAGGCAATGACGAAGCCCAGCGTGACGGACAGCGACGCCGCCAGGAAGATCGCGGGGTAGCCGAAGCCGCTGGATATGTAGCCCGCGATCGGACCGGTCACGCCTAGCGCCAGGTCCAGAAAGGCCGAATAGGCGCCCAGCGCGGCGCCGCGGCTGCCGGCCGGCACGCGCGCGACGGCTTCGACGCCGATGGCCGGAAACACCAGCGCGAAGCCGCAGCCGGTAAGCGCGGCGCCCAGCAGCGCCATGCCAGGGTTGGGCGCCAGCCACAACAGCAACAGGCCGGCCGCCTCGACCACGAACGACACCTGCGCGACCCGGAATCCGCCAAACCGGGTGATGGTGCCGGCGAACAGCAGGCGAACGCCGATGAAGGCGCCGCCGAAAGCGCTGAGCGCGCTTGCCGCGCCGTCCCATGAGACGCTGGCGTAATACAGCGCGACAAAGGCGGCCAACGTGCCGAAGCCCACCGAACCCAGACCCAGCGCCACCCCGTGCGGAAACACGCGCAGCACCACACTCTTGAAGGCCATCCGGTGCCCGCCCACGATGGCGACGGCCGGACGGATCATGGCCAGGCCCAATCCGCCCAACCCCAACAGCAGCACCGCGCCGCCCAGCGCGCCCATGCTCCAGTGTTTTTCGAGCTGCACGCCCAGCGGCGCGCCCAACGCCAGCGCGCCATAGGTGGCGATGCCGTTCCACGAAATGACGCGAGCCGTGTGCAGCGGCCCAACCCGCGCGATGGCCCAGGTGGCCGAGCCGGTGCCGACCCAGCTCTCGCCGAATCCCAACGCCAGGCGGCTGAGAATGATTGCCGCCAGGCTGAGCCAAGCGGTGCGTTCAAAGGCATAGGCAAGCAGCAGGAAGATGCCGCTGATCGCGCAAGCCGCCATGCCGATGACGACGGTCTGCTTCGGGCCGACCGTATCGGCCATGCGCCCGGCGTGCGAGCGGCTGAGCAAGGTCGCCACGTACTGCACGCTGATCGCCAGGCCCGCCAGCACGGATCCGTAACCCAGGTTGTTGTGCACGTAACCCGGCAGCACGGCCAGCGGCAGGCCGATCGCCAGGTAGCAGATGAAGGTGAAGAAGGCGATGGCTACGATGCGGGCCGTCAGGGTAAACGTGCCGATCTGCGCGCCATCGGGCGCGTCATGCTTGGAGGGGGACATGTGGGGACAAAAAGAAGCCTGGCCGGACAGCCGCCAGGGTCGGGCCCGATGATAGCGCAGCGCAGATTGCGACCGGCTGAATGCTTGCCCATGGCGGCCCGGCGAACGGCATGGAGCGCGGCCGTGGCGCAGATGAGAAAGCGGCGCACGAACCCGTGCGCCGCTTCATGACCCGCCGTGCGGAATCAGGCCTCGATGCCGCGCGAGGACAGGTAGTCTTCGTAACCGCCGCGGTAGTCGACGATCTCGCCCGAGGGCAGGATTTCGATCACGCGCGTGGCCAGACCGGACACGAATTCGCGGTCATGCGACACGAACACGAGCGTGCCTTCGTACTTTTCCAGCGCGAACTGCAGCGATTCGATCGATTCCATATCCAAGTGGTTGGTCGGCTCGTCGAGCAGCATCACGTTGTGCCGGCCCAGCATCAGGCGGCCGAACGTCATGCGGTTCTTTTCGCCGCCGGACAGCACCTTCGGGGCCTTGGGCAGGTCATCGGCCGAGAACAGCAGGCGGCCCAGCACCGAACGGATCGACTGGTCGTCGTCGCCCGGCTGGCGGTGGTCGCCCATCCAGTCCAGCAGGTTGATGTCGGTTTGCTGAAACTGGTCGGACACATCCTGCGCCATGTAGCCGAGGTCGGCATTGTCCGACCACTTCACCGTGCCCGAATCCGGTTGCAGGTCCTGGGCCAAGAGGCGCAGCAGCGTGGTCTTACCCACCCCGTTGGCGCCGATGATGGCGATCTTTTCGCCGGCGTCGACCATGGCCGAGAACTTGGTGATGACGGGCGCGTCGTAGGCCTTGGTCAGGTTTTCGACGGTGACGGCCAGGCGATGCATGACCTTGTTCTGCTCGAACCGGATGTACGGGTTCTGGCGCGACGAGGGCTTGACCACGACCTGGTCGGCCTTGATGCGGTCGATCTGCTTCAGGCGCGAGGTGGCCTGGCGCGACTTGGACTTGTTGGCCGCGAAGCGGCGCACGAAGTCCTGCAGTTCGGCGACGCGTTCCTTGGCCTTGGCGTTGTTGGCCACCAGGCGCTCGCGGGCCTGCGTGGAAGCCAGCATGTAGTCGTCGTAATTGCCGGCGTAGACGCGGATTTCACCGTAGTCAACGTCGGCCATGTGCGTGCACACCTGGTTCAGGAAGTGACGATCGTGGCTGATGATGATCATCGTGCTCTGGTAGCCGTTGAGCACGTTTTCCAGCCAACGGATCGTATTGATATCCAGGTTGTTGGTGGGTTCGTCCAGCAGCAGCACGTCGGGGTTCGAGAACAGGGCCTGGGCCAGCAGCACGCGCAGCTTCCAGCCCGGCGCGACTTCACGCATGGGCAGGTTGTGCTGGTCCACCGCGATTTCCAGGCCCAGCAGCAGCTCGCCCGCACGGGCTTCGGCGGTATAGCCGTCGTATTCCGCGAACTTGGCTTCCAGATCGGCCGCGCGCATGTAGTCGTCTTCGGTCGCCTCCGGGTTCGCGTAGATCGCGTCGCGTTCGGACATGGCGCCCCACATTTCGGTGTGGCCCATCATCACGACGTCCAGTACGCGCACGTCTTCAAATGCAAACTGGTCCTGGCGCAGCTTGCCCAGGCGCACGCCGGGTTCGAGCGCGACGTTGCCGCCGGAGGGTTCCAGGTCGCCGCCGATGATCTTCATGAACGTAGACTTGCCGGACCCATTGGCCCCGATCAGCCCGTACCGGTTGCCTTCCCCGAACTTGACGCTGACGTTCTCGAAAAGGGGCTTGGGACCGAACTGGATGGTGAGATTGGCGGTGGATATCACGGTGTATGTACGTTTGAAGGCGCCCGAAAGCGCATGCGGGAAAACCTGCTAGTGTAGCAAACGGGCTACGGCCCTTATTTATATTGGCGGGTCGCGGCGCTGCGGGAGCGCCGGACCGCCCGCCCCGCCTCAGTGGTGATGCTCGTCCAGCACCAGGTGCGCGAGGCCCTTTTCGGTGGCGATGCCGACCTTCTGACCGATCGGCAAGGTGGCTTTAGTGGCGACATGGCCGTACGGCAGGCCGGTGATGACCGGCACCTTGACCGTCTTGCGCAGCCAGGCCACGACTTCGTGCAGATCGTAGCCCTTGTCGTGCGGCGCCAGCTTGTAGTCGGTGAAACGGCCCAGCACGATGGCCTTCTGGCGCGCCAGGATGCCTGCCTGCCAGAGCTGGATCAGCATGCGCTCGACGCGGTACGGATGCTCGGCCACGTCTTCCAGGAACAGGATGCCGCCGCGGATCTTCGGCATGTACGGCGTGCCCAGCAGCGAGGTCAGCATCGCAAGGTTGCCGCCCCACAGGATGCCGCGCGCGTCGACCGGGTCGGCGTCCTGCGTTTCAAAGCTGAGAATCTCCAGTTCGCCGCGCATCACTTCGCCGAACAGCGCGTCGGTCAAGTCATCGACCTTCTTGCCGCCGAAATCCTGGACCGCCGTGGCGCCGGTGTAGCTGACCGCGCCGGTCTGCGCCAGCAGGCCCAGATTGAACGCCGTGAAATCGCTCATGCCGACAAACCGCTTGCCGCTGTCGGCCATGGCCTTCCAGTCGATGGCATGCAGCAACCGGCCCAGTCCGTAGCCGCCGCGCGTCACCATGACGATCGGCAGCTTCTGCTTCGTGGCGCGCGTCAGGCTGGCCAGACGTTGCGCGTCCGTGCCGGCAAACCGTTGATGTTCAGCCAGCGCCGTGCGGTCCAGCGCGGTCTTGAACCCCTGCTGCTCCAGCCGTTCGCGCGCCAGCGTCACGGTGGCGGGGTCGCGCACGGCGGACGACGGGGAAATCAGGTAGATGCCGCGAGCGTCCGGCTGGGGACCGTGATGATGCGCGTGATCGTGATCGTGGGCATGGTCGTGGCCGCATGCGTCGCCGCAGTCCGGGCCGTGATCGTGCGGATGATCGTGCGCCGGGATGGCGTCGGCCTTGGCGCGGCGCGCCTTGGCGGCAGGCTTGGCGGCTTTGGGGGTACTCATGCGATGGTTTCCTTGGCGCGGCGTTCGCGGAAGAACCGGCGCAGCAGATTGCCGCAGGGTTCCGCCATCACGCCGCCGGTGACTGAAGTGTGATGATTGAGCTTGGGCACCGATCCGACGTCCAGCACACTGCCGCAGGCCCCGGTCTTGGGGTCATAGGCGCCGAACACGACACGGGCAAGGCGCGCGTGCAGCATGGCGCCGATGCACATGACGCAGGGTTCCAGCGTAACGTAGACGGTGATGCCGGGCAGCCGGTAGTTTTCAAGCTGGCGCGCGGCGCCGCGCAAGGCGACGATCTCGGCGTGCGCCGTGGGATCGTGGTCGATGATGGTGCGGTTGTAGCCTCGCCCCAGGATGTCGCCCTGGGCGGATACGACCAGCGCGCCCACCGGCACCTCTCCGATGTCGTAGGCGGCCTGGGCCTGTTCCAGGGCCAGGGTCATGAAACGCGCGTCCTGCTCGGTCCAGGGCGGGACCGCCGCCAGCGGGGCCAATTCAGCCACGGTACACCCGCGATTTCAGCGCGATGCGGCCGGCCAGGCTGGTGACGGCTTCTTCGAGCCATTGATACAGCTCGGCCTCTTCGTCATAGCGGGCCTGATTAAGGTTGGACACGCGCCCTTCCTCGATGAAGCCCCAGGCGCGGCTGCGCTTGTCGCGGTGCTTGGGATCCCAGACCCCGAAGGCAAAGCCCCCGGCGCGGCGGATCAGCGAAAAGCACGGAATGTCGGTGTAGCCGTCGCCCACGAAGACCATCTGATCGAACGGGATGCGCAACCGGTCTTCGGGAACCTTACGGTTGACCTCGAACGGCTTGTTGCGGAATTCGCGGCCGATGATGCCCTTCTGGATGTGGAACAGATAGCGGGTCTTGTCGGTAAAGCTGACGACGCGTCGCGGGAATGCGATGCCGCCATCGTCGCCATAGACGAATTCAGATGCCCAGATTTCGGTGAACTCATGCGCGATGGGCGTCGAGCGCACCACGTCGCCAATGCCGCTGGAGATGAGATAGAACTCGAGCTGCACTTGCGGGTGCTCGGCCCGCACCGCGGCGCGCAGACGCTGGAACAGCGTGGAAACGCCGTCGTGCAGGTCAAGGCGCGCGCCCCAGTCTTTCAGGCGCTGCTGCGTAATGAGCCCGTGCCGTCCCTGCCGGGACAGTTCGATCATCTTGTAGAGGTAGGCGGGGACGGGATCCCAGTCCTGCTGGAACAGCAGGGGGTCGACCTCTTCTTTCCAGAAGGCGGCCGTGTCCACGCCGATGCTGTCCAGGAAACCGGACGTGCTGTCCGAGGCCAGCGTGTCGTCGAAATCGAAAATCAGGGCGATGACGTCGGACATGAATATGCGTGAGAAAAGGCGACAGCCGCCATTTTGCCTGAATGCGGCAGCGGCTGCGCCTCGGAAGCAGCGCGGCGCGTCAGGCCGCGAGCTGCTTCAACACCTGCTTCATGGGCTCGACTGCGCGCGCCCGGCATCGAGCGCCAGGCTTCAAGCGCCCTGCTTCACGCCGCGGATTACTGGCGGATCGGCGCGGACATCGTTCCGGTGCCCGGGGCAGGAGCCATGCCTGGCGCGGGGGCCATTCCCGGAGCGGGGGCCATGCCCGGGGCGGGAGCCATTCCCGGCGCGGTGCCGGCGGGCACCTGAATTACGGTTTCGCGCAGCACGCCGCCGCCCTGCACACTGCCGCGCACGTTGCCGGGCGCGGTCATCTGCGTGATGCAATTCTGACGCTGGGTTTCCGGCAGGCGGTTGCAACGCGCCACCGTGTTCTGCTGCAGTTGTTCAGGGCTGTCTTCTCGCAGATTCTGGCGGCTGCGCTCCTGGCGCGCCGCGCCGGCTTCACGCAGGCAGGTCTCTAGCGGCTGCCCGGTCGTGCCGCTTTTGCAGGCGGCGACGTCCTGCTGATAGCTGGACTGCGCCGAGGTGCCGGCCGATTGCGCTTGCGCCACCCCGGCGGCAAGCATCAGGCCGGCGGTGCACAGAATGGCCGCGAGGCGCTTCGAAGGCATGGGAACAGTATTCATGGTCAGCTCCTTTTGAAGAGATTGAACCCGGACGGCGCGGTATCCACCGCGCCGTCCACTGACCTCACTATCCCACGCCGACGCGATGGGGGACATAACCAGCGACGTGAATTCGTAAGGTTACGTTTCAACGCCGAAAAAACAGGGACCGTTTGAAATCAACGCGCGTCCCTGTCCGCTTCAGCCTTGGTAAGCCGGTTTCGGTACGTCGCCGCGCGCATCAGCAGCATGGCCGTGACGGGCGACGACACAATCAGCAGCAGCGTGATGATGACTTCGTGAAACACCGGACGTGCGGACAGCGCCGAGAACACCAGGATGGAAGACGCCAGCACGCAAGCGCAGCCCATCGTGTTGCCCAGCGTCGGCGCGTGGATGCGCGACTGGAAGGTGCGGAAACGCAGCAGGCCGGCGGAGCCGGTCACGGCCAGCAGTCCGCCCAGCACCAGCAGGATGGTGGCGGGAATGCCGGCCCAGAGCGGGATATCGACGTCCATCATGGCTCGATGACCTCGCCGCGCAACAGGAAGCGCGCCATCGCGGTGGAGCCCACGAATCCGAACAGCGCGATCAGCAACGCAATGTCGAAGTACACCGACGTGCCGGACCGGATGCCGAACACCAGCATCGTCAGCATGCCGTTGATGTACAGCGTGTCCAGGGCCAGGACGCGGTCCTGGGCGGTAGGGCCGCGCACGAGGCGGACGGTGGCGAACACCATGCCCAGCGCAAAGCAGAGCAAGGCAAAGGACGCCGCCCAATACAGTACGGAATTCATTCGAACATCTCCATCAACGGGCGCTCGTAGCGCTGCTGCACCAGTTCGATCCACTCGTCTTCGTTTTGCAGATCAAGCACGTGCAGCTTCAGTGCGTGGTCTTCGGTCAGGTCCACCCAGACCGTGCCGGGCGTATAGGTGACGATGCAGGCCAGCATCGCCAGGCCATGCGGGTCGCGCATGGTGAGCGGGATCAGGATGAATCCCGGCGCAAATTCATTGCGGCGCGGATTGAGGATCAGCCGCGCCACCGCGATGTTGGACTTGATGATGTCCCACGTCACGTGCAGGAAAAGCGGGATCACCTTCCACAGGTGGCGCGGCCGCGCATGCAGCGGTCGCAGGCGCGAGGCGGCCCATGTGAACCACAGCGCCAGCGCGATGCCCAGGGCGATCTGCCCGGGCGACACGCTTTCATTGAGCAGCAGCCACAGTGCAAACAGCAGCGTGGGCAGGATCAGGAAGTAAAGGCGGCGCATCAGCTTCCTCCCTTGACGCCGCGCACGGTCTGCGCGGACATGACGGCGTCGATGTAGGACGCGGGCTGGTCGAGCGAGCGGGCGGCGTCGTCCAGGTAGGCCGACACGGGACCCGCGCCAGCGGCCAGGCACACGCACAGCAGCACCAACACGGCAACCGGGCCTGCCTCGATCACGCGCAAGCGCGGCGTGCTGCGGTCGTCGCTGGCCCAGAAGATACGGATGCCGGTGCGGCCCAGGCCGATCAGGCCGGCCAGGCCCGACACCAGCACGGCGGCCACAAGCAGCCAGGCGTCCATCGGCGGGGCCGATTCGGTGGCGGCCGATACCGCCGCCGACAACAGCGAGAACTTGGCGACAAAGCCGGACAGCGGCGGCAGGCCGGTCACCAGCAAGGCGCAGGAAATGAACGCCAGGCCCAGGAACGCCATCGCCGCGGGAATCGCCACGCCGACCACGTCGTCGGAGCGGTTGACCGAAGTCGGATCATCCAGGTCAAAGGCGTCGAGCGTAACGGCCAGCACGTTCGCGCCGAAGCTGCGCGTCCTTTCGATGAGCTCGGCCAGCAGGAAGAACGCGCCCGTGGTCAGCACGGAGCTGATCAGGTAGAAGAGCGCGGGACCCGTGAGCGTGACGCCCGGCATGCCCAGCGCGGTCAGCAGCGTGCCGGCGGACACGATGACGCAGTAGCCGACCATTTTTTCCAGCTGCTGGGTGGCCAAGAGGCCCAGCGCGCCGAACAGCAGCGTGGCCAGCCCGGCGGCAAACATCCAGTCCAGGCTGAAGGCGGCGGGTGCGCCGGTGGGCAGCAGCAGCGAACCGATTCGAAGCAGCGCGTAGATGCCGACCTTGGTCATGATGGAGAACATGGCCGCGACCGGCGCGCCGGCCGAACCATATCCCTTGACCAGCCAGAAGTTGAGCGGCCAGGCGCCTGCCTTGACCAGGAAGGCCACGCCCAGGATGGCGGCGCCGGCCTCGAACAGCATGCGCTCGGCGCCCGCCAGATTGCCTGCGCGCAGGGCCAGGTCCGCCATGTTGAGCGTGCCCGTCACGCCGTAGATCAGCGCAATGCTGATCAGCAACAGGAACGAGGCCACCAGGTTCACGGCGATGTACTGCAGGCCCGCGCTGACGCGCGCCACGCCGGAGCCGTGCAGCAGCAGGCCGTAGGACGCCGCCAGCAGCACTTCGAAGAAGACGAACAGGTTGAACAGGTCGCCAGTCAGGAAGGCGCCGTTCAGGCCCATCAGCAGGAACTGGAACAGCGTATGGAAATGCACGCCGGCGCGGTCCCACCGGGCCAGCGCGTAAACCAGCGTGGCCAGCCCCAGTACCGCCGTCAGCGTCAGCATGACGGCGGCCAGGCGGTCGACCACCAGCACGATGCCGAACGGCGCCGGCCAGTCGCCAACCAGGTAGGCCCCTACCCCGTTTTCCCAGACGCCGGGCACGCCCCCGCCGGCCACGACCAGCAGGGCAATCGCGGCCGCAAGCTGCGCAAGCGTCGATACAAGTGCGATCCCCCCACGCGCATAGCGGCTGGTATCGGCGAGCAGCAGCATCGCCGCGCCCGCGACCAGCGGAATGATGATGGGCAGGACAGGAAGATGTTGAAGCCAGAAACTCAAGATTGGGACTCCCGTCCATCAACGTGGTCGGTACCCGTGAGGCCCCGCGAGGCGAGCAGCACAACCAGGAACAGCGCGGTGGTGGCAAAGCCGATGACGATGGCGGTCAGCACCAGCGCCTGCGGCAGCGGATCCGCATACCAGGAAGGATCATGCGCCATGGCCGGATCCACCACCGGCGGCTTGCCGGACGTGAGCCGGCCCATGCCGAAGATGAAGAGGTTCACCGCATAGGAGACCAGCGACAGGCCCATGATGAACTGGAACGTCCGGGGCCGCAGCAGCAGCCACACGCCCGAGCCCGCCAGCACGCCAATCGCGGCAGCGTATATCAATTCCATCAGGCTTCTCCTGTTTGAACGGCGGCCGCCTGGAGCTCGGCGGCGGCCTTGCGTTGCGCGCGCAACGATTGGTGGGCAAGCGCCACCAGCACCAGCACGGTGGATCCCACGACCAGCATGTAAACGCCCAGGTCAAAGAGCAGCACGCTGGACACGTGGACATGGCCGATCAGCGGCAGCGCGACATCCCACGCCAGCGCGGCCAGGAACGGCTTGTACGCCAGCCATGCGCTCACGGCGGCGATGCCGGCGCACAGCAGCCCGATGCCGATCCAGTTCTGCGGATTCAGCCGGCTGCGGGACTCGACCCAGTACACCCCGCCGACCATGTATTGCAGGATGACGGACGTGGCGAAGATGAGGCCGCCCACGAAACCGCCACCCGGCTGGTTATGACCGCGCAAGAGGAAGTAGACGGAGATCAGCGCGGCGATCGGCAGCAGCAGGCGAACCAGCACCGCGGGCACCATCATCGAGCCTCCGGGCACCACAGACTTGATGTCGGGCGCGTCCGGGATGCCGCCGTCCTGATCCATCTGCTGGCGCGGAATGTCCGCGCTCTCGGCGGCCGGACGGAAGCGGCGCAGCAGCGCGTAGACGGTCAGCGCCACGATGCCCAGCACGGTGATTTCGCCGAACGTATCGAAGCCGCGGAAGTCCACGAGGATCACGTTGACGACGTTGGTGCCGCCGCCGTCGGGCAGCGCGCGATCCACGAAATAGGACGAAATGGGATTGGTCTGCGGCCGCGCCAGCACCGAATAGGCCAGCGCCGACATGCCCGTGCCGGCAGCAACGGCCAGCAGCAGATCGCGCAGTCGGCGGCCCCGCGCCTGCAGCGTGGCCTTCAGGCTTTCCTCGTCGTCCCGCACGATGCGGCGCGGCAGCCAGCGCAGGCCCAGCAGCAGCAGCACCAGCGTCACGACCTCTACGGACAGTTGCGTCAGGGCCAGATCAGGCGCGGAGAACCAGACGAACGTCAGGCAGGTGATCAGCCCTGCCCCGCCCGCCAGCGCCAGCGAGGCCAGGCGGTGGTACTTGGCCTGGAACGCGGCGCCCAGCGCGCAGGTGCCGCCCACGATCCACAGCAAGGCGAAGACGGGATCGACCGGCGTCAGGCGCACCGCGCCGTCCAGCCAGCCGCCCGCGCGCAGCGGCAGCCACGCGACGAACAGCGTGCCGACCAGGATCAGCACCATCTGCACCTGCAGGCGCGTGGACGAGACCCAGCGCAGCAGCCAGGCGGCGGCGACGCTGGAGCCATCCAGGAGCGCCTCGAAGGTGCGGCGGCCGTCAAGGCGGTAAATGAACGGCACCCGGCCCGGATTGGCGCGCTGATGGGCGCGCAGCGCCAGGTACAGCAGGACGCCCGCAGTCGTGGCCACGAGACTCATGGCCAGCGGCAGGTTGAAGCCATGCCAGACGGCCAGGCTGTAGTCGGGCATGTTTTCGCCCAGGATGCTTTGCGCAGCCGTAGCCAGGAACGGGCCCACGGTCAGGCCGGGGACGATGCCCACCAGGAGGCACATCAGGACCAGCAGCGCGCTGGGCAGCAGCATCCAGCGCGGCGGCTCGTGGGGTTCGCGCGGCAGGTCGGTGGCCGGCGGGCCAAAGAACACCTGCAGAATGAAGCGCAGCGAATACGCGACACTGAACGCGCCGGCTATGGTGGCGAGCAGCGGCAGGCCGATCTGGACGTAGCGGTCGGCACTGACGAAGGTGGTTTCGGCGAAGAACATTTCCTTGGACAGGAAGCCGTTCAGGAGCGGCACGCCCGCCATGGAGGCGGCAGCCACCATCGCCAGCGTTGCCGTGATGGGCATCGCCTTGTACAGACCCGACAGCCGGCCCAGATCGCGCGTGCCTGTTTCGTGATCGACCACCCCTGCGGCCATGAAGAGCGACGCCTTGAACGTGGCGTGGTTGATCATGTGGAAGATGGCGGCCACCAGGGCCAACGTGCTGTTCAATCCCAGCAGCAGCGTGATGAGACCCAGATGGCTAATTGTTGAATACGCCAGCACGCCCTTCATGTCCTGCTGGAAGATCGCCGCGTAGGCGCCCAGCACCAGGGTGATGAGGCCCAGCCCGCCGATGATCCAGAACCACTCGTCGGTGCCCGACAGCACGGGCCAGAAGCGCGCCAGCAGGAAGACGCCCGCCTTGACCATCGTGGCCGAGTGCAGATAGGCGGAGACCGGCGTGGGCGCGGCCATGGCGTTGGGCAGCCAGAAATGGAACGGGAATTGTGCGCTCTTGGTCAGCGCGCCCAGCGCCACCAGCACTAGCACGGCCGGATACCAGGGGTCGGCGCGGACCAGGTCGCCAGACGCCAGGACGCGGTCCATGTCGTAGCTGCCGACAATATGACCCAGGATCAGCACCCCGGCCAACAGACAGAGACCGCCCGCCCCGGTGACCGTCAGCGCCATACGCGCGCCCCGGCGGGCGTCCAGGCGGTGGTGCCAGTAGGCGATCAGCATGAACGACGCCAGGCTGGTCATTTCCCAGAACAGCACGAGCTGGATCAGGTTGCCCGAAAGCACCACGCCAAGCATGGCGCCCATGAAAGCCTGGAAGAAGGAAAAGAAGCGCGGGACCGGATCTTCCGGAGACATGTAATAGCGCGCGTACAGCACGACCAGCGCGCCCATGCCGGAGACGATCAGCGCAAAGAGCCACGCATACCCGTCCATGCGCAGGGTGAATTGCAGACCCAGGGCAGGCGCCCAAGGCATGTCGGCCCGTATGACGCCGCCGTTGGCGACGTCCGGATACAGCGTCGCGATCAGAACCACGCACGCGAGGGCGATGAGGCCAGCCAACCACGCCTCGGCGTTGCGGGCGTTGGAAGGCAGCAGCGCGGCGCACAGGCTGCCGGCGAACGGCAGAGCGAGGATCAGGATCAGCGACATGGCGTTCCGAAAATGTCCGGGCCCCCTCCCGCCAGCGCGATGCAGCGAGAGACGAAACAGACCGGGGATTGAAAAACGGACGGAACCCTTGGCCCGGTGCGTCGCTGCACTACACGTTGCCCCGTGGGGACATCAACCAACGCCAATTGAACGGCGCAGACAGAAACAAACGCAATAGCTTTCTTGCAAGACCGGGCAAGAATCTCATCCGAAAAATATCAGATTCTTGTAAGTTATGCAGGAATTTATGTACGTACCCAGCTAATGACAGCAAGATGACTGCGCAGCGATTGCGCACCGAAAGCTTCTCAATTTGTGTTCAACTGCCTGTCAGACTGACTTTTTCCTGTAACTTCTGTCATCTTCGGGCTTTTTTTGGGCGCACTAGAAATTTTGCGATTTCTCATGGCAGGGACAATCCCGAGTTGACCATGGGGACATACCTGTGTGGAATGCGGCCACGAGGCGTTGGCTTGCGACACCCCGGCAATGCGCGCCTCACCGAAGCTGGCCCGGCAAGATGGCCAGCTCGGAACAACAATATGGAGAAGACTCTTGAACGTGTTGTCACATGCCAAGGCCGTCCTGGCCGCCGCCATCGCCGGCGCCTGCCTGACCTCCGCTGCCCAGGCCGCAGACCCCTACCCCAATAAACCCATCCGCCTGATCGTCCCGTTTGCGGCCGGCGGCACCACCGATATCGTTGCGCGCGTCGTGGCCGAGGGCCTGGGCCGTGAACTCGGCCAGCCTGTGGTCGTGGAAAACCGCGCCGGCGGCGGCGGCTCGATCGGCGCCGATGCCCTGGTGCGCTCTGCCAACGACGGTTACACGCTGGGCGTGGCCACGGTCAGCACCATGGCCACCAATCCGGCCACGAATCCCAAGAACCCGTACAACCCGCTCAAGGACTTTACGCCCATCACCAACATGGTGAACGTGCCCAATGTCATGACGGTCAACCCCAGCGTGCCCGCCAAGACGCTGGCCGAGTTCATTACCCTGCTGAAGAACAACCCCGGCAAGTACAGCTATGCGTCGTCGGGCGCGGGCGGTATCAGCCATCTGGACGGTGAGCTCTTCAAGTCGCTGACCAAGACCGACATGGTTCACGTGCCCTACCGCGGATCGGGCCCGGCACTGAACGACGTGATCGCGGGCCAGGTGAACGTGCAGTTCGACAACCTGCCCTCATCCATGCCGCACATCCAGGCCGGCAAGCTGCGCGCCCTGGCCGTGGCGGCGCCCAAGCGCCTGCCCGCCCTGCCGGACGTGCCGACGTTCGCCGAGGGTGGTCTGCCCGACATGGACAACATGGCGTGGTACGGCCTGGTGGCGCCGGCCGGCACGCCGCAAGCCGTCGTTGACCGCGTGCACGCCGCCGCGGTCAAGGCTTTGAAGGATCCGAAGATCGCCCAGCGCCTGGCCGACGGCGGATCGATCGTGGACGGCAACACGCCGGCCGAGTACGCCGCGCAGATCAAGCGCGAACTTGAACTGCGCCAGCGCATCGCCAAGGACCGCAACATCGTTCTGACGAACTGACCGCAGCCTGCCTCAAGGACGCCAGCCGGCGGTTGGCGTCCTTGGTTGCATCCGTCCCCGCTTGACGGCAATTGTCCGGGTGGTAGCATCTGGCCCGTGCAATCCGACATATCCTCCCTTCCCTGCGTCACCTGCGCTCTCTGCGCCCTGCGCTCAACGCTGTTGAGTTCGCAGGAGGTCGCCGCGCGTTCCGCTTACGCGCGGTCCAAGCCCGGCTAATCGCCCGCCCTTCCCCTTTCTGATTTTTTGCTCCGGCCCGTTGCCGGCTGCCTGCGCACATCCGCGCGTCCCGCAGCCTGAAACCGGTCGGCGGGCGCACTGCCGCGTGGCGGGCGCTCGTCTCCATTTCGCCGCTCGCACGCCATTTCCAGCTTGCGCGGCGGCCACGCACCGCACTTTCGATTCAGCGCCATGCAACTCACCAAGAAATTCGTCAAAGCCAAGAACCCCTGCGCGGGCGGCTACAAATGGTTCCTCCGCGATCACAACGGACAGGGGGACTACCAGGCCGTGCTCGATGCCCTGGTCGCCGACGGCCGCGTCGGCGACGCCTGCTGGCTGCTGGATCAGTTCGGCCCGACCGACGCGGTGCTGCGGTTGGATACGCTGGATGCCACTGCCATCGTGTTTGCCGGAACGCTGGAAGTCCGCATGGGCATCAACGTGGACACGGTGGCGCGCGCGGGCCGCAGCCTCATTACGGGCGGCGGCATCCGCGCCGGCGAGTCGATCGTGGCGGGTGAAAACATCACCGCCGGCGGCAACATCGCCAGCGGCGGCAACCTGCGCGCCGGCGGCGACGTGGCGGCCGACTGGGGCATCGAGATTGCGACGCGCCTGGATTGCGCCGGCAATGTGCGCGCCAGGTGGGACATCTGCGCCGGACAGGACCTGGCCGTGACGGGCCACCTGCATGCCGGCCAGGACATCAGCACGCAGGGCGCCATCAAATGCGGGCAAGGCATCAAGGCAGGCGGCGGCGTGCGCGCGGACCAGGAAATCAATGCCGGCTGCGGCATCCAGGCGGGCGGGTCCATTCAGTCGGGCGAGCATCTCGCCTGCGGGTGGGGCTTGATTGCAGGTGAGGACATTCGCGCCGAGGGCGCGATCCGGGCGGGCGAAGGCGCGCAGGCGGCCGGCGTCATCGAGGCGGGCGCGGGACACGGCGTCTACGCCGGACTGAGCGTGCGCCTGGACGCGTGGGATCTGTGCGCGCGGGTGATCGCTCAGACGCGGCCCGCGCAACTGGTAAGCGGGTATTGGGCGGGGTCGGAGGGTGCAGCGGGCGCCGACGATGGGGTTTCGGGCCAGCCGTGGAGCGGGTGGATGGATATTGGCGCGGCCGACCGCGACGGTCGCGCTGACGGCCAGCGCGGCTGAGGGCGGCCTGCTACCGCATGCGGGTAGTCAGGCTGCATGTGACGGGCAATCGCGGCAGTGAAGCCCGGCAGTTAACCAATCCTGCGCTGTTCCACCCCCATGTCCCGCCATGCCTCGCCGTGGCACGTGAACATCAGGATCTGATGCCGTGTCGCGGCGTCGAACAGTGCACGCTTCATGAAGTCGCGCCGAGCGTCGTCGGTGTGGACGAGCGCGTCGTCCAACAGCAGCAAGGTGGGCCGGCCGGCCTCGCGCAGCAGATCGGCGTAAGCAAAGCGCGCCAGGATGCCCAACTGCTCGCGCGTGCCGAAGCTGAGGGCGTCCAGCGCGTCTTCGCCGTCGCCCCGCCGCAGCGCCGTGGGCAACAGCGCATCGTCCAGGCGCAGCGCGGCGTCGGGAAAGAGCAGCGCCAGATAGTGGTTGAGCCGGCGGGCGAGCGGCGCTTGCAGGCGTTGCGTGGCGGCGGCGCGTTTGTCGGCCAGCAGCTTTTGCAGGAGATCCAGTGCGGCGGCGCGCCGCGCGAATTCGTCGCGGCGCCGTTCAAGGCGCTCGCAGGCTGCCTGCGCTTCCGACAGGCGTTCGCCCAGGCCTTGCGCACCGGCCTGGTCCAGCTTGCCCTGCAATTGCAGGATGTCGCCGTGCCGCTTGTGTTGGGCGTCGCGTTCGATGGCGGCGGATTTTTCAAACCGCTGCACGTCCTGTTCGGCGAGTTCGGGCCGGTGTTCGGCCAGCGAGGCGCGCGCCTCGCGCACGCGCAGTTCGAGTTGGTCGTGGGCGCTGCGCACTTCGGCAAGGCGGCCGGCGCGGGCGTGGCGTTGAGCCGTGCGTTCGTCGGATTGCAACTCGGCGCCCCGGGCGGCCGCCTGCCCTTCCAGCAACTGGGCACGCGCCGTGTCTGCATCCAGCGCGCGCTGCGCGTCGGCAACGGCCTTTTCCGCCTGCGCCGCGACGGCTTCGGCCTCGCGCAGCGCCTGGATGGCGTCGGGCAGGCCGTCGTCGTTTGTGTCGACGTCGACGTCGATGCCGGAGCCGCCGTCGGCGTTGGCGTCAGCAACCTGGAGGCCGTCTTCGGCTGCGTGCGCATGCGGCAGGTTGGCAAGCCGTTCCTGCAACTGCGCCAGCCGCGCCAGCGCCTCGTCGCGCTGGGTGCGCAGCGCATCCACGCCGCGAGGCGCGTGAATGGTAAGCGTCTTGCGCATGCCCTCGAGTTCGCGCTGCAACGCGGTGTAGCGCGCGTGACGCTGCTCCGCGTCGGCCAGCGTGTCGACGCCCGCTCGCTTAAGCAACGCGGCGCTCGCCGACGCCGCGCGCGCCAGTTCGCGCTGCAGGGCCGGCAGGTCTTGGCCGCCCGGCTCGATCTGCAGGCGGCCCACACCGGGCAGATCAAGGTCGGCGGCAGCCGTCAGCAGGACTTCGCCCGCGCCGCTGACGGCCTTGCCGTCCAGCAGCGCCTGCGCGCCGGCATCAAGCCGATAGCGCAAGCGCGTGGCGACCGCCTGTTGCTGCAACTGCAGGTTCCCGAGTTCGCGGCCGGCCTTGCGCAGTGCTTCGATCTCGGCATCGGAGATCTCGAGTTGGACGGCCTCGGTCCGCAACGCCGATCCTTGCTGGATCAGGTGGGTGGCCGCGACCAGGGCGCCGTCCAGGCGTTCGATTTCGGGCGTGAGCTGGGCCAGTTGCCGGTCCAGGTCGCGCCGGTCGGCCAGCACTTGAAGGCGTGCCACGCGCCGGCGCGCGGCCTCGACCGCGGCGGCATGCGATTGCCGCTGCTGCAGCGCGCGCGCCAGCGGTTCCTGCATGGCCTGCACGTGGGCGTGCGCCGCGCGCGCATCGCGCAGCAGCGATTGGTAATCGGCTTCGTCTTGTTGATCGCGCCGGACCTGGTCTTGCAGCAGTGCGAGGGTTTGCGCGGCCTGCGCCTGCTCGCGTTGCAGTCCGTCGAAGGCTTCACGTTCCTTGGCCAGGGCGGCAAGGCGCGCGCGGGCCTGGACGGCCTTGGCCTCGAAATCTTTCCAGGGCTGCGCGGCCTGCGCGCGTTCGTGATCGCGCCGCAATTCGGCCAGGCGGTCGACGTCGGCGTTGAGTTGCGCCATGGCCTGCCCGCAGTCGTCGCGCTCGGTGATGGCGCGCGCGAGCGCGTCCTCGGCGTCCTTGTAGCTGCCCTTGGGGCGGCCGTTGCGGGCGTCCAGCAGCGCGGCACGCTCGGCCGATACGCGGTCAAACAGACGGTCGCCGTCTCCGGACGCCAGCTCGCCGGAGAGCTGCGTCAGCGCATCGCGCAGATGCGAGCCGGCATAGCTGGCGGCTTCGTGCAGGTTCTGGCCGTCGCCCTGGCGGATCCATAGCAGGCCCGGCACACCGGCCAGGTCAGGTTTGCTCTGGCCGCGCCCGGGAAGCTCGAAGCCCAGCAAGACGGCTAGCGCATTTTCGGCTTCTTCGCCGTCCAGCCGCTGCGCGCCGTCATCCACCACGAGTTCGCAGCGGGCTTTGGACAGGAACTGCTTTTTCAGCACGTAGGCGTGATCGGCGTGCGTGAACGCCACTTCAACGGTGGGCCGCGCGCCCGATTCGCCGCGCGGCGCCAGATCGGCGACCTTGCTGGTGCTGTAGCGTTCAAGGAAGGCAGCCCGGATGGCGGCCGCGACCGTGCTCTTGCCGGCCTCGTTGGGGCCGACAAAGAGGTTCAGGCCGTCTTGCAGCCCGTCCAGCGACAGCGGCTGGCGGAACTTGCGGAATTCTTCGAGGGCAATGCGGGAGATCTTCATTTGGCGGCTCCCGGCGTGGCGGTTTCGCGCTGGAACCGCAGCAGCAGGCGTAGGGCCTCGCTGGCCACGGCGGACTGGTCTTCGTCCGCCTGCAGCGCCTGCAATTGCGCGGCGACCTCGCCCACGTAGCCGCTGGCCCGCAGTTCGGCCAAGTCGGCTTCGTCGGGTTCCAGGCGCACGCCGGACAAGTCGGGCAGCAAGGCGCGCACCTGCGCAGCGGCCTCGGCCACCGCCTTTTGCAGCGCATCCCAGGTTTCGAGGTTGACGTGGCCCTGCACGTCCAGGCGCAGGACGTCGTCGGCCCGCAACGCCGCCATGCGTTCGCCCAGCTCCTGGGCATCGGTGGGCAGGCTTAGCGTTTCGGTCCAGGCGGACCAGCGGTACTTGCCGGTGGCAATGCGTTCGACCGCGGGTGCGGCGCCCGGGGCATCGATGCGAACGTCGAGCACGAAGCCGGGTTCGTTGCCGCGAAAGCGGTCCTGCTCCGGCGTGCCGGCATACCAGGTGCGCGCGTCGATGGACAGGCAGCCGTGCCAATCGCCCAGCGCCAGATAATCCAGGCTGGCACGGTCGGCGCGGTCGGGCGCGATGGGATTGGTGGCGTCGATTGTGTCGGGCAGGCGGCCGGCAACGCTGCCGTGGGCGAGGCCCACGCGAATGCGCCCGGCTGGCGACTCCAGCGTGTCGAAAGCCTGGGTGACGTCGTCGTAGGTATGGCGCTGCGTGAGCGGCGCGGCGAGCACGGCGAGGTTGGCATCCGGCAGGTCCACCACGCCCGTGGTGAGCGGCACGCGCACATTGGCCGGAATGCAGCCCAACTGCATGGCGCGGCTCCAGACGCTGTCGGCAAGCGCCGCGTCGTGATTGCCCGCGATCATTACCCAGGGACCGGTGTAGCCGGCCATGGCGGCGAAGAGGCGGCGGATACTGCGATCCGATACGGCCTGCGTGTCGAAGACGTCTCCGGCGACCAGCACGGCGTCCACGCGCCGTTCTGCGGCCAGGGTGGCAATGCGGGCGACGACCTCGAAACGGGCCTCGGCCAGCATGGCGGCATCGTCGGTTTCAAACTGGCCGTACTGTCGGCCGATCTGCCAGTCGGCAGTGTGCAGGAAATGGGTCATGCGGCGATTTTGGCATAAAGCAACGTGCCGTTTTGCCGGCACCGTGCTCAATTCAGCGCACGCAAAAAAAGACACGGGCCGCATCGAGGCGGCCCGTCGAGGGTGCGCCGCTGGCGGCGCGTACGCGGGATCAGGCGCAGTTCATGATCAACTCAGGCGCCCTTGCCATCCAGCACGAGTCGCTGGCGGGACGCGGCGCTGCGGTCGTAGCGCGAGAGTCCGAGCCCGTCGGTGCTGATGGCGGGGCGCTGACCCATGACGAGATCCGCGACCAGCTTGCCGGACCCGCAAGCCATGGTCCAGCCCAGCGTGCCGTGGCCGGTGTTCAGGTAGAGGTTGTTGTAGCGCGTGGCGCCGACGACCGGCGTGCTATCCGGGGTCATGGGACGCAGGCCCGTCCAGAACTCGGCCTGGGCCACGTGACCGCTGCCGGGGAACAGATCGTTGACCACCAGTTCCAGCGTCTTGCGGCGCGCGTCCTTCAGGCGCAGGTCGAAGCCGGAGAGTTCGGCCATGCCGCCCACGCGGATCCGCTGGTCAAAGCGCGTGACGGCGACCTTGTAGGTTTCGTCCAGCACCGTCGACACCGGCGCGGCGGCCTCGTCCTTCATGGGGATGGTCAGGGAATAGCCCTTGACCGGGTACACCGGGAGGTCCAGTCCAAGCGGTTCTAGGAAAGCGCGGGTGTAGCTGCCGAAGGCGGCCACATAGCGGTCGGCCGTGAGGACTGCGTTGCCGACGCGCACGCCCGTGATCTGGCCGCCGGCGGTGTTCAGACCCGTGACGCTTTCGCCGAAGCGGAATTCGACGCCCAGCTCGGCCGCCATGTCGGCCAGCCGGCGGGTGAATAGCTGGCAGTCGCCGGTTTCATCGTTGGGCAGGCGCAGGCCGCCGGCGAGTTTGTGCGCCGAATTGGCCAGCGCGGGCTCGGCCGTCACAAGGCGATGGCGATCGAGAAGTTCGTAGGGAACGCCCACCTCTTCGAGCACGGCGATGTCGCGGCGCGCGGCTTCCATCTGGGCTTCCGTGCGGAACAACTGCAGCGTGCCGCGGGTGCGTTCTTCGTAGTGAATGCCCGTGGAGGCGCGCAGTTCACGCAGGCAGTCACGGCTGTACTCGGACAGGCGGAGCATGCGTTCCTTGTTGACGGCGTAGCGGTCGGCCGAACAGTTGGCCAGCATGGCGGCCATCCATTTGAGCTGGAACAGGCTGCCGTCCAGGCGGATTGCCAGGGGCGCATGCTTTTGGAACAGCCATTTGATCGCCTTGAGCGGAATGCCGGGCGCGGCCCAGGGCGTGGAATAACCCGGCGACACCTGCCCGGCATTGGCGTAGCTGGTCTCCTGCGCCGCGGCGGGCTGGCGGTCCAGCACGGTCACTTTGGCGCCCTGCCGGGCCAGGTAATAGGCGGTGGTGGTGCCGATGACGCCGCTGCCAAGGACGATCACATGCATGATTCTTTCCGGTATTTGGTTTTGACTAGGAATTTCGGTAGTCTATGACCCCTCTGGCAGTGAAAAGCACTGAAGATTTTGCTTCGGCAGTGGTTTTTCTCGGACCACCCTTGTTTTTCGACCGGCGAAAGTGAAATGCGCGACCTCGACCGAATTGACCTCAAAATCCTCGATATCCTGCAGCGCGAAGGCCGGATTTCGGTCACGGAACTGGCCGAGCGCGTGAGCCTGTCGGCCACCCCCTGCTCCGACCGCATCAAGCGCATGGAGCGCGAGGGCGTCATCACGGGTTACCATGCGCGCGTCAACCCGGCGGCGCTCGGCAAGAATCTGCTTGTCTTTCTGGAGATCAAGCTATCGGCCAAGTCGGGCGACGTCTTCGACAAGGTCAAGCAGGAACTGCTGTACGTGCCCGAGGTCATGGAATGCCACCTGGTGTCGGGCGAATTCGACTATCTGGTCAAGGCACGCCTGACCGAAATGAATGAATACCGCCGTCTTCTGGGCGAGATCCTCAAGCGGCTGCCCGCGTCCGCCGAATCTCACAGCTATATCGTGATGGAGGAGATCAAGGAGACGCTCTTTCTGCCGGTGGACCGCTAGCGCCTGTTCACACTAAAAGAAGGGATGCGCCCAGCCCGGCCCCTGGCCGGCGCCCGCCTTGTTACCGGAAAACCCGTCGACGGCTGCTATGCTGCGGCCCTCCCCGGCGAGCCGATGTGCTCGTCCGACCCTAATTTTTGCGTTTGCCTATGACCCGTCTCTATAAATACTTCTTCCGCGGCCTGATCACCGTCCTGCCGCTGGCGCTGACGATCTACCTGCTGTACCTCTTTCTGGCCTGGACGGAAGGCGTGGCGCTCACTTTCCTGCGCCCCTTCATCGGTGGCTTTTACGTGCCGGGCATGGGTCTGGCGCTGGGCATCCTGGGCATTCTGGCCATCGGCTACCTCGTGTCCAAGCAGCGCGTGCAGCGTTTTCTGACGCTGGTCGAGATGCCCTTCACCAACCTGCCGGTGGTCAAGAGCATCTATTCGTCGCTCAAGAGCTTTGCGGATTACTTTTCGCCCAGTTCGAAGAACACGGCGCAGCAGGTCGTTGTTCTGCGCATCCCCGGCCAGCAACTGGAGCTGGTGGGCCTGGTGACGCGCCGCGGCACCGATGGCCTGCCCGAAGGGTTTACGCAGGGCGATCGCGTCGCGGTCTACCTGCCGATGGGCTACATGATTGGCGGCTATACGGTATTTGTGCCGCAGGAATGGGTGCAGCCCATCCAGATGTCGGTCGAGGAAGCCATGCGCTCGTCGCTGATCGCCTGGATGGCGCGGGCTGAAACCGGCGGCATCCGCCCCATGCCCGCCGCCAGCCCCGACGCGTCCGCGGATACGCCCGTGGCCCAGCCGGTGACCCAGCCCGTCGCCCAACCCGCGGCCCAGTCCGCCGCCCCGTCCGCAGACCAGCCCGCCGCTGCCGGCAACCCGGCTAATCCGGTCCCTCCGCGCACCCCCGGCAACGGCCCCGCCTGACCCCGAATCCCTGACCCACGCCTCATGTCCATCATCGAATTCACGCTTGCCGAAGGCAGCCCCTACATTGAAATCAACCAGCTGCTGAAAGCGACCGGCGTCGTGGACAGCGGCGGCGCCGGCAAGATGCTGGTGGCCGACGGTCAGGTCCGCGTCGGCGGCGTGGTGGAAACGCGCAAGACGGCCAAGATCCGCGATGGCCAGATCGTGACCTGCGGCGGCGTGCGCATCGTGGTTCGCGCCTTTGCCGGCGCCCCCGACGACGACGGCGAGAGCGCCTGATTTCCTGTTGATCCCCCCACGCCGCGAGCTGCCATGAAATTCAAGATGTCCCAGAACTCCATCTTCGCCGTGCTGCTGCGCTCGCCCTGGTGGATGAGCGCCGGCGTGGCCGTGCTGCTCAGCGCCGGCGGCTTTGCCGCGCTGCCGCTGGAGTATGCCGCAATGGGTGTCTTTGCCGCGGTGCCATTCGCCGTGATTTCCATCATGGCGGCCTACAAGCAGTTGCGCGCCCCGTCCGGCGCCCGTGTGCAGGCGGTGGCCGAAACCGTTGCCGCCATGTCGTGGGCGGACTTCTCAAAGACCGTCGAAGCCGGTTTCCGGCGCGATGGCTGTGAGGTCGAGCGCCTGCAGACGCCCGGCGCCGATTTCGCGCTAAGCAAGGACGGCCACGTGGCTATCGTGAGCGCCAAGCGCTGGAAGGCGGCAAGACACGGCGTGGAACCGTTGCGCGAACTGCAGACCGTGCGCGAGAAGCGCGGCGCCCGAGAAGCCATCTATATCGCGCTGGGCGACGTGTCCGACAACGCCTTGCAATATGCCAAGGCGCAGGGCGTCTCCCTGATGACCGCCCCGGAACTGACCAAGCTGCTGCGCGACCTGAAAGTCTGAAGCCCGCCGGGCCGTTTCAGACCACCATCACCGAACTGGCCGCGATGACGCGCCACGCGCCGGACGCGGAACCCGACGCCGCATCGGGCGTCCAGGTTCGCATGAAGCGGAACGTGCCGTTGGCCGGCACGCCGTTGTAGCTGCCCGCGATGCGGGCCAGCACCGACACTACCGCGCAATCGGCGCGCGGCAGGATGCACTGATCGGACAGGTCCAGCGCGTGGATTTTCAGCAGCCCGCCGCGGTGCGCATCCAGGTCATCCTCCCGCGTGACCGTCCAGCCCATGTGATTGACGAACAGCAGGTCCGGATCCAGCAGCGCTTCCAGCGCGGCGATGTCCGAAGACAGCATGGCCTGGCGCAGCCGTTCCTCTGCGTCCTGGATGGCGGCGATGATCGAAGCGTGCATGGCGTGGGTTCCGGAAGTATCTTGGATTGAACACGCCCGCATTCTATTCGGTCATCAGGCGTCTTGCCTTGTTGCCAATGCCACGCACGCCGCATGCACGCATGCGCTTTAATGCACCTCCCGCCGATTTGCGGCGACCCTGCTATTGACGAATTTCAAAGATGACCTATCGCATCCTTGCCGACCTCGTGCTGGTCGTACATGGCCTGTTTGTCGCGTTCGTGGTGTTTGGCGGCCTGCTGACGCTGTGGAAACCGCGCATGGCGTTCTGGCATCTGCCGGCGTTGGCGTGGGGGGCAATGGTGATCGGCATGGGCTGGATCTGTCCGCTGACGCCGCTTGAAGTGTCATTGCGCGAACGCGCAGGGCAAGAAGGCTACGCGGGCGGCTTCATCGAGCACTACGTGCTGGGCATCATCTATCCCGAGGGCATCACCCGGACCACGCAGATGCTGCTGGCGGCGTTGCTGATCGTGGGGAACCTCGTCGTCTACACCGTGTGGGCACGCCGCCGGGCCGGCGTGCGCCGCGCGGCCGCAGCGGCCCGCAAATAGCGAGCCGCTGCGCGACCCGGCTACAGATTGCGGGCGATCACCAGGCGCTGGATGTCGCTGGTGCCTTCGTAGATCTGGCAGACGCGCACGTCCCGGTAGATGCGCTCGACCGGAAAGTCCTTCAGGTAGCCGTAGCCGCCCAGCGTCTGGATTGCCGCCGAGCAGACCTTTTCGGCCATCTCGGACGCAAACAGCTTGGCCATGGACGCCTCGGTCAGCGCGGGCCGGCCGGCTTCGCGCAAGGCCGCGGCGTGCAGCACCATCTGGCGGGCGGCGTGGATCTGCGTCGCCATGTCCGCCAGCCGGAACGACACGGCCTGGTGTTCGATGATCGCTTTGCCGAAGGCTTGGCGGTCGCGGGCGTAGTCCCGCGCGCATTCGAAGGCCGCCCGCGCCATGCCCACCGACTGCGACGCGATGCCGATGCGCCCGCCTTCCAGATTGGACAAGGCGATCTTGTAGCCCTCGCCCTCTTCGCCCAGCCGCCAGGCGGCCGGAATGCGCATGTCCTCGAACGCAATCTGGCAGGTGTCGGACGCGTGCTGGCCGAGCTTGTCTTCCACGCGCAGCACCTTGTACCCCGGCGTGTCGGTGGGGACGATGAACGCCGAGATGCCGCGCTTGCCTGCGTCGGGGTCGGTGACCGCGAACACGATGACCGTCTGTCCGTTACGGCCGGACGTGATGAACTGCTTGGCGCCATTGAGGATGTAGTCGTCGCCGTCGCGCCGCGCGCGCGTGTGCAGGCTGCTGGCGTCGGAGCCGGCCTGCGGTTCGGTCAGCGCGAATGCGCCGATATGCTCGCCGCGCGCCAGCGGACGCAGGAACTGCGCCTTCTGGTCGTCGTTGCCGAACTTCAGGATGGGCATGCAGCCCACCGAGTTGTGCACGCTCATGATGGTGGAGCAGGCGCCGCTGCCCGCGGCGATTTCTTCCAGCGCCACCGCGTACGAGATATAGCCGCTGTCGTTGCCGTCCCAGGTCTCCGGCACCAGCATGCCGAAGAAGCCGAGCTGCGCCATCTCGGCGATGGCGTCGGCGGGATAGTGGTGTTCGCGATCCCAGCGTTCGGCGTTGGGCGCCAGGCGCTCCTGCGCAAACCGGCGCGCCATCTCCTGGACGCTTTGCTGTTCGTCGGTCAAAAGCATGGTTGTCTCTCCTGGTGCGGCGCACCGGCGGGCGAGCCGCGGCGCGCGTTTTATGTGATGTGCATGACCGGCGCCGGGCGGGCGGCGCCGTGTGATTGCGAGAATACACCCGCGCCCGCCGGCCGGGGCGCGTCCCGCTACGCCCGTGGCGCGTCCTGCTCGGCGCGCTGCTGCGCCGGCCCCATGGCGCGGCTCAGGTTATAGGCCGTGTTGACCAGGCCGATATGCGAGAAGCCCTGCGGGAAGTTGCCGACCAGCCGGCGCCGCACAACGTCGTACTCTTCCGCCAGCAGCCCCAGGTCATTGCGCAGGGACAGCAGGCGGTCGAAAAGCCGCTCCGCATCGCCCAGCCTGCCCTGCATCACGTAGGCGTCCGCCAGCCAGAAACTGCAGGCCAGGAAGACGCCCTCCTCGCCCTCAAGGCCGTCGTCGGTGTCCTCGACCGAATAGCGGCGCAGCAGGCCGCCGTGCATGAGTTCGCGTTCGATCGCGTGCACGGTGCCCGCCACACGGGGGTCGCTTGCCGGCAGAAAACCCACCTGCGGAATCAGCAGCAGGCTCGCGTCCAGCGCCGTCGATCCGTAACTCTGCACGAAGCAGCCGCGGGTGCGGTCGTAGCCGTGCTCGCAGATGTCCTTATGGATGCGTTCGCGCAGCCGGCGCCAGGCATCCACCGGACCCTTCAAGCCCCAGCGTTCGCACGCCTTGACCGCCCGGTCGAACGCCACCCAGCACATCACCCGCGAATGCGTGAAGGCGCGCCGTTCGCCCCGGACCTCCCAGATGCCGTGGTCCAGTTCACGCCAGCGCTGCTCCAGCGGCTTGAGCAGCACGTTCTGCAAGCGCCAGGCTTCGGCCAGCGGCGCCAGGTCCGCGACGCGCGCGGCGTAAAGCGTATCGATGAGTTCGCCGTAGATGTCGAGCTGGCTTTGCCCCGCCGCGCCATTGCCCCGGCGCACCGGCTGGCTGTCCTCGTAGCCGGGCAGCCAGGGAATCTCCAGCTCGGGCAGCCAGCGATCGCCGGCAATGCCATACATGATCTGCAACTGATCGGGATGACCGGCCACCGCGCGCAGCAGCCATTGGCGCCACGCCTCGGCCTCTTCGCGGTAGCCGGCGTTGAGCAAGGCGTACAGCGTCAGCGCCGAGTCGCGCAGCCAGCAATGGCGGTAGTCCCAATTGCGGCTGCCGCCCAGCGCTTCGGGCAGCGATGTTGTCGGCGCGGCAATGATCCCGCCGGTGGGCTGGAAGGTCAGCAGTTTCAGCGTGATCAGCGAGCGCACCACCGCATCGCGGCGCCCGTCGCCCGGCCCATCCCAATGGCAGCGCTTGGCCCATTCCTGCCACCACGAGACGGTGCGGTCCATGCTTTCGACGCGGTCCGGCACGAACCGGGGCGTGCGGTGCGAGCGGTGATAGGACAGCGTGAACGGCACGACGCGGCCCGGATGCAGCGAAAACCGCGCCGTGGTCTTCATGTCGTGACCTTCGAGCTCGATGGGCGTATGCAGCTCGACCGCGTCGGGGCCCGCAATGGCGTTCAGTCCGTAATCGCGCCGGCGCACCCACGGCACGCTTTGGCCGTAGTTGAAGCGCAGGATGAGCTCCATGTCCATCTGCACGTGGCCGGACTCGCCGCGCACGATGCGCACCACGTCCACGCGCTCGTCGTCATCGCTGAGCGGCATGAAGTCGTACACCAGCACCGACCCCGTGCGGGTCTCGAAGCGGGTCTCCAGCACCGCCGTATCGGGCACGTAGCGGCGCGACGTAGCCTTGATCTTGCCGTGCGGCGCGATCAGCCAGCGCCCGTGACGCTGGTCGCCCAGCAAGGCGGCAAAGCATGCGGGCGAATCGAAATGCGGCAGGCACAGCCAGTCGATCGAGCCGTCGCGCGCCACCAGCGCGGCGGACAGCATGTTGCCGATGAGTCCGTAGTCTTCCAGGGGTTTGGACATGCCGGCCTCAGCCCGCGCCGCGGAATTCGGGGTAAAGCGTCATGCCGCCGTCCACGAAGAGCGTGGTGCCGGTGACGTAGTCGGATGCATCGCTTGCCAGCCACACGGCCGCCTGGGCAATGTCCTCGGGCTCGCCGATCCGGCCGTACGGGATGAGTTCCAGCAGCTTGGCCAGCGCCTGCGGCGTGTCCCACGCCGGCTGGTTGATCGCGGTGCGGATGGCGCCGGGCGCGATGGAATTGACGCGGATGCGGTCGGGCGCCAGCTCCTGCGCCAGCGATTTCATCAGCAGCGAAATTCCGCCCTTGGACGCCGCGTAGTTCACCTGGAACGCCCACGGGATGACTTCGTGCACCGAGCTGATGAAGAGGATGTTGCCCACGGAACGGTTCTGGCGGTCCGGGCCCGGGGGTTGCGACTTGAAGGCCCGGGCGGCCGCCCGCGCGCACAGGAAATGGCCGGTCAGGTTCACGTCGATGACCCGCTGCCAATCGGCAAGGGTCATGTCGGCGATGGGCGACGGGTGCTCGACGCCCGCGTTGTTGACCAGGATGTCCACCCGGCCGAAGTGCTGCACGGCCTGCTCGAACAGATGGTCGACGTCGGCTTCCCGGCTGATGTCAGCCGCGGCTGCGACCGCCGTGCCGCCGCTGCGCTGGATCGTTTCGACCACCGCCGCGCCCCGGGCCTGCGAGTCCCCGCCCGCCCGGTGGTTCACCACCACCCGCGCCCCCGCATCGGCCAGGCCGATCGCGGTGGCGCGTCCGATGCCTGAAGACGCGCCAGTCACCACGGCCACGCGGCCGTTCAGGTCAGTCGTGTGCTGCATGCCAGTCTCCTTGGCGGCCGGCGCGTGTGGACGGCTGCCGGTGTAGAGGAATTCAGGGTAGTCCGGCCCGGGGGACCGGCGCAACCCGGATCCCGGGGGGGCAAGTTCCAGCAAGCGGCATTCCCCGTCGCAATCGCGAAGACCGCAACAACATAAGTTGCATAAGAACGCTTGCCCCCCTATCATGCAACTTATCAAGTATCGAAACCCCTGCGAGAGGATCGTTCCCATGCACTACGACGTCATCATCATCGGCGGCAGCTTTGCCGGCCTTTCCGCCGCAATGCAACTGGCACGCGCCCGCCGGCAGGTTTTGCTGGTGGATGCGGCGCGGCCCCGCAACCGCTATGCGGCCCACGCGCACGGGTTCCTGGGCCAGGACGGCGTGCCGCCGCACGAGATCGTGGCCGCCGCGCGTGCGCAACTTGCCCGCTATCCGACCGTTGCGTTTCTGGACGGCGAAGCCATTCAGGCCCTGCCGCAGGACGGCGGATTCGACGTCGTGATGACCAGCGGCCAGCAGGTGCGCGGCGCGCGCCTGATCCTGGCCACCGGCATGCGCGACGAATTGCCGCCGCTGCCCGGCCTCGAGGCACGGTGGGGCCAGACCGTGCTGCACTGCCCGTATTGCCATGGCTATGAAGTGGCTGGCAATCCGCTGGGCGTGCTGGCCGCGCATCCGATGTCGGCCCATCAGGCCATGATGCTGCCCGACTGGGGCCCGACCACGTATTTCACGCAGGGGCAGTTCGAACCGACGCCCGACGAAGCCCGGCATCTTGCCGCGCGCGGTGTCCACGTGGAGCGCACGCCCGTGGTCGCGCTGCTGGGCGAAGCGCCTGCGCTAGACGGCGTGGTGCTGGCCGATAGCCGCGAGCTGCCGCTGCGTGCACTGTTCGTCGCCAGCCGGGCGCACATGGCCAGTCCGCTTGCCGAACAGCTGGGGTGCGCGTTTGACGAAGGGCCGCTGGGCCCCGTCATCCGGGTGGACGAAATCAAGCAGACCACGGTGCCTGGCGTGTTCGCGGCGGGAGACGCGTCCACGCCGATGTCCAATGCCACGCTGGCCAGCGCATCGGGCGTCATGGCGGGCGTGTGCGCGCACCGGTCGCTGGTGATGGCATAAGCGGTCTTCAGCCTGGACCCAAGGCCGTGCATAATGGCGAGATTGGCGGCCCGGTCTCCGGCATGGAGCACGGGCCGCAAGTTCATCCGACCATGCATCCAGGAGCAGCCGTGCTGGATCCCATCCTCGCCGAACTTTCGACGACCCTGCCCGCCGCCAAGTCGGTCGAGCAACTGACCCGCCCGCTGCTGGACATGCTGGGCGCCGTCACCGGACTTGAATCCACTTACCTGACCTCGATCGACCTGAAGGCCGATCTGCAGCACGTGCGCTACGCGCGCAACGTGGGGCAACTGCAGATTCCGGAAGGCCTGTCCGTGCCCTGGGATGACACGCTGTGCAAGCGCGCACTGGACGAAGGCCGCATGTGCACCAGCGACGTCTCGCAGTGCTGGCCCGACTCGGACGCGGCCCGGCAGCTTGGCATACAGACCTACGTCAGTGCGCCCGTCCGCGCCGATGACGGCGCCCTGTACGGCACCCTGTGCGCGGCCAGCGCCCGGCGCCACGAGATCAACCCGCAGGCCGAAGCTGTGCTGAAACTGTTTTCCAGCGTGATCGCCAGTTTCATCGAACGCGAAATGCTCGTTGAACAGTTGCACTCGGCCAACGTCAGGCTCATGTCCTATGCGCTGACCGACATGCTGACGGGCCTGCCCAACCGCCGCGCGCTTTTCGAGGCGCTGGACCGTCTGCTGGCGCGGGCCGTGCGCGAACAGGCCACCGTGCTGGTCGGTGTCATCGACCTGGATGGATTCAAGAGCATCAACGACACGTACGGCCACCAGGCGGGCGACACCTTCCTGCAGGAAACGTCGCGGCGCATGGCGGCTGCGCTGCGGGGATCGGACATGGTGGGACGCGTGGGCGGCGACGAATTTGTCCTGATCGGGCCCGGCCCCGAGCTGACCCGCAAGCGGTCGGACGGGGGCGGCGTGACCCCGCAGGCCGAGGCCGAAGAAGCCGCGCGCGCGATGGAAGCGCGCATCCTGGCCGCCACGATGGGGCGATACAAGCTGGGCGACACCACCATTGCCTATGAAGGGGCCAGCACGGGCGTGGTGGCGCTGGATCCCGCCGGCCTGGACGCGGAGGCCGCCGTGCGGCTGGCCGATGCGCGCATGTATGAAATCAAGCATGCGCGCCGGGCTGCACGCGTCATTCACTGATCGGGCGCGCGGCTATTGCAGCCGCGCCTTGAAGAACGCCGTCACGCGAGCGTTCAACGCTTGATGGAGTGCGCTGCGGTCAACGCCCGCCTCGTCGCGGCAGATGCCGGGTAGCGCCTCGGCCTGCTCGGCCGAGCACGGCGCCAGAAACACGTAATGGCCAGCGCCAGCGGCCATCTGGTAATCCGGCGCGGCGCCTAACCCTTGGCGCACCGCCTCGACGCTGGCCGGGCTGACGCCCTCACCGCCCCGCTCCGACGCCCACAGCTGAATGGGCAGCGTGACGCGCTTGAGCGCGTCTCCCGAAAAGACATTGAGCGGATCGGCAATGACCGCCGCCTTGATGCGCGCGTCCGCCGGATATGGTTGCTGCGGCACCTTCCCGGCTGCGATGTCGCGGCACATCGGCAGCGACGGCTGGTCGGCACAGATCGCCAGCCCCGCAGCCAGATCCGGCGCCGCGCCGGCCAGCACCAGGCCCGTATACCCCCCGCGTGAAAAACCGAAGAAGCCGATCTTTTCGGCATCAAGGCTGGCTTTGTTCGGCCACACGCCCGTCATGTAGTCGATCAGCCGGCGCATTTCGCGGGGCCGGGTCGAAAAAATCGACAGATAGCCCTGCCGCGATTTGTCCTGCGCGTTGTCGCCCACGTGGTTGATCGCCGCAACCACGAAGCCTGCGTCGGCCAGCGCGGCGGCGGTGTCGTGGTGGCTGAGATACGAGCCCGCCGAGCCATGCGACATGACGATGAGCGGGTAGCGCCCGTCCGGCAACTTGCAGCCCTGCACCCCTTGAATGGCGATGCGGCCCACCTTGATCTCGCCCGCGGGCTCGGCGCACGGCGTCCAGACCGCGCCTTGCAGGCCGGGGCCGTTCTGGTCCATGGGCAGGTTCAGGCGCTGGAAGCCGGCGGCGTGCGCCGCACCGGCGGAGAGCGCCAGGACGGCGCACACCAGGGATGGGACAAGTTTGGCAAGGGGCATGCAGGACGGAATGCGGAAGATTCAAGGGCGCGCGCCGCGCGGCTGGCGAGATTGTGACACGCCCGGCCATCCGGTTCGCCTGGGCACGCAAGCCAAAAAAGAACGCCACAGGCAGCCTGTGGCGTTCATGCACGGACCGGACGGAAAGCGCTTACCGCACCTTCCCCGCCTTCCACGCCGACAGCAGCTGATCATAGGGAATCGTCTCTCCCTTGGGCTTTTCATTGGCCAGCTTCTTCCACGGCGCGTGCTGGTCCGACAGCCACTTGCTCGGATCGCTCTTGGGATTGAGCTTGGGCGCGCACTGCGCCATGCCCGCCCGTTCAAGCCGCGCCATCACCTGATCCATTTCGTTGGCCAGGTTGTCCATGGCCGCCTGCGGGGTCTTTTCGCCGGTGACGGCAGTGGCGACGTTCTTCCACCACAATTGCGCCAGCTTCGGATAGTCCGGCACGTTGGTGCCGGTGGGCGTCCACGCGACGCGTGCCGGACTGCGGTAGAACTCGATCAGACCGCCGTAGTTGGCCGCGTTCTTGGTGAAGAACTCACTGTTGATGTCGCTGTCCCGGATGAAGGTCAGGCCGGTGATGGATTTCTTGAGCGACACCGACTTGGACGTGACGAACTGCGCATACAGCCAAGCCGCCGCCATCTTGTCGGGGTTGGTGGACTTGAAGAAGGTCCACGAGCCTACGTCCTGGTAGCCGTTCTGCATGCCGTCCTTCCAGTACGGGCCGTAAGGCGACGGCGCCATGCGCCACTTCGGCGTGCCGTCGTCGTTCACGACCGGCAGCCCCTTCTTGGTCATGTCGGCGGTGAAGGCCGTGTACCAGAAGATCTGCTGGGCGATCTGGCCCTGCGCGGGCACGGGTCCCGCTTCCGAGAAGGTCATGCCCATGGCCTGCTGCGGCGCAAACTTCTTCATCCAGTCGATGTACTTGGTCAGCGCGTACACGGCGGCCGGGCTGTTCGTGGCGCCGCCACGCGACACCGACGCGCCGACCGGCGTGCACTTGTCGTCGGCCACGCGGATCCCCCATTCGTCGACCGGCATACCGTTGGGCAGTCCCTTGTCGGCCGCGCCCGCCATCGACAGCCACGCATCGGTGAAACGCCAGCCAAGCGACGGGTCCTTCTTGCCGTAGTCCATGTGACCGTAGACGCGCTTGCCATCGATCTCCTTGACGTCGTTCGAGAAGAACGTGGCGATGTCTTCGTACGCCGACCAGTTGGTGGGCACGCCCAGGTCATAGCCGTACTTGGCCTTGAATTTTTCCTTCAGGTCCGGCCGCGCAAACCAGTCTGCGCGGAACCAGTACACGTTGGCGAACTGCTGGTCAGGCAGCTGATAGAGCTTGCCGTCGGGCGCCGTGGTGAACTTGGTGCCGATGAAGTCCTTCAGATCCAGGTTGGGATTGGTCCAATCCTTGCCGGCGCCTGCCATGTAGTCGGACAACGGCAGGATGGCGCCGTAACGGTAGTGGGTGCCGATCAGGTCGGAATCGGAGATCCAGCCGTCGTAGATGGACTTGCCGGACTGCATGGACGTCTGCAGCTTCTCGACGACGTCGCCTTCCTGGATGAGGTCGTGATTGACCTTGATGCCGGTGATTTCGGCAAAGGCCTTGGCCAGCACCTTGGACTCGTACTCGTGCGTGGTGATGGTCTCGGACACGACGCTGACTTCATTGACGCCCTTGGCCTTGAGCTTGGCCGCGGCGTCGATGAACCATTTCATTTCGGCCATCTGCTGTTCCTTGGACAGCGACGAAGGCTGGAACTCCGAATCGACCCACTTCTTTGCCTCCGGCTCGCCGGCCCAAGCCCCTGACGTTCCGATCAGGGCGATAGCGGCCGCCATGGCGTGCATGCGCAATTTCATGACCTGTCTCCTCGATAAGTCTTCCCCTATCGTGCTGCGGACCGCTGGCCGGGGAAGACGCTGGCCGATAGTCCTTTTCCTGACTGCCCGAAACCAACGAAGGGTCTGGCGCCCTTCTCTCACCCTTTTTTCATGATGAACGCCAGCAGCAGCATGGACAGCACGAAGCTGATCCATACCGATGGCGGCTGATCCAGCGAAAACCACTCGACCGCCTTCTGGCCAAACCCCAGAAACGCCAGGTTGAGCCACGCCGCGGCCATGAGACCGATGAACAGCCGGTCGCCGCGCGTGGTGCGCAGGGGCAGAAACCCCTTGCGCTCCTGCGTGGGCGACTTCAGTTCCCAGATCGTCATGCCCGCCAGCATCAGCACGATGCAGCTGAAGAACACGGCGACCGGAGTGGTCCACACCATCCAGCTGAACATGGGCACGCCCTCCCTTATCCCGATCCCTACACGCGGCCCATCGCGAAGCCCTTCGCGATGTAGTGCCGCACGAACCAGATGACGATGCCGCCCGGCACGATGGTCAGCACACCCGCGGCCGCCAGCACGCCCCAATCCATGCCCGAGGCCGACACCGTCCGCGTCATGGTCGCGACGATGGGCTTGGCGTTCACCGACGTCAGCGTGCGCGCCAGCAGCAGTTCGACCCAGCTGAACATGAAGCAGAAGAACGCCGCCACGCCCACGCCCGACTTGATGAGCGGCAGGAAAATCGTCAGGAAGAAGCGCGGGAACGAGTAACCATCCACATAGGCGGTCTCGTCGATCTCGCGCGGCACACCGGACATGAAGCCTTCCAGGATCCACACCGCCAGCGGCACGTTGAACACCAGGTGGGCCAGCGCCACCGCCAGGTGCGTGTCCATCAGGCCGAACGAGCTGTAGAGCTGGAAGAACGGCAGCAGGAACACGGCGGGTGGCGTCATGCGGTTGGTGAGCAGCCAGAAGAACACGTGCTTGTCGCCGATGAAGCGGTAGCGCGAGAACGCGTAGGCGGCGGGCAGCGCCACGGCCAGCGACACGACCGTGTTGATGACGACGTAGATCAGCGAATTGATGTAGCCGGAATACCAGGCCGGATCGGTGAAGATGGTGCGGTAGTGCTCGAACGTGAAGTCGCGCGGCCAGAGCGTCAGCGTGCTGACGATCTCGGTGTTCGACTTGAATGACATGTTCAGCATCCAGTACAGCGGCAGGATGGCGAACACCAGGTACAACGTCAGGAAGGCGGCGCGCCACCAGGTGGTTTTCTCACGCATTGCCCCGCTCCTCGTCGAAACCGCCCGTGGTGCCCGCGCGCAGCATCCAGTTGTAGAGAATGAAGCACAAGAGCAGGATGATCAGGAAGTAGATGATCGAAAACGCCGCGGCCGGCCCCAGGTCGAACTGCCCGACCGCCTTCTGCGTCAGGTACTGCGACAGGAAGGTGGTGGCGTTGCCGGGGCCGCCGCCGGTCAGCACGAACGGCTCGGTGTAGATCATGAAGCTGTCCATGAACCGCAGCAGCACCGCGATCATCAGCACGCCGCGCATCTTGGGCAGCTGGATGTACCGGAACACGGCAAAGCGCGAAGCGCCGTCGATCCGCGCGGCCTGGTAGTACGCATCCGGGATGGCGCGCAGCCCCGCGTAGCAAAGCAGCGCGACCAGCGGCGTCCAATGCCACACGTCCATGACCAGTACGGTGACCCAGGCATCGAAGTCGTTGCCCGTGTAGTTGTAGTCCACGCCCAGCCAGGACAGCGTGGCGCCGAGCAGGCCGATGTCGGTACGGCCGAACACCTGCCAGATGGTGCCCACGACGTTCCACGGAATCAGCAGCGACAGCGCGATGATGACCAGCACGGCCGACGCGCGCCAGCCGCTGGCCGGCATCGACAGCGCCAGCAGGATGCCCAGCGGGATCTGGATGAGCAGCACCGCAAACGAAAACCCGATCTGCCGGAACAGCGCGCCGTGCAGCTCATCGTCCTGCAGCACGGCGGCAAACCACTCCGTGCCGACAAAGACGCGGCGCTCGGGCGAGATGATGTCCTGCACCGAGTAATTGACGATGGTCATCAGCGGCAGGATGGCCGAGAACGCCACGCACAGCACGACAGGCATGACCAGGAACCAGGCCCGGTGATCGGTGGGTTTCATCGGATCAGCTCCTCGTCGCGGTAGAAGCAGGTGTGGGGATTGAGCACGGTCAGCCACAGCGTGGCGTCCTTGCCCCCGGCCACAACGTTGCTGCCCAGGCGGGCGCGCACCGGCGTGCCTTCAAAATCAGCCACCAGCAGCGTGTAGGTGCCCACATCCTGCACGCGTTCCACGCGCATGGGCACGGCGCCGGCCGCGCCGGCATCGGCAACCCGCAGGTATTCGGGACGCACGCCCAGCTTGACGGGACCGGCGCCTTCCAGCTTGGCGGCCAGCTCGACCGGTACGCCGTCCAGCCGGTGCTGGCCCACCCTCAGCGCGCCATCGCGCCATTGGGCCGGCAGAAAGTTCATGCCCGGCGACCCGATGAAATGGCCCACGAAGGTATGCGCGGGCCGCTCGAACAGGTCGTCGGCGCTGCCCACCTGCACGGCACGGCCGCGCGCCATGACCATGACCTGGTCGGCAAAGGTCAGCGCCTCGGTCTGGTCATGGGTTACGTAGATCAGCGTGAGCTTGAACTCGTGATGGATTTCCTTGAGCTTGCGGCGCAGCTCCCACTTGAGCTGCGGGTCGATCACGGTAAGCGGCTCGTCAAAGAGAATCGCGGACACGTCGCTGCGCACCAGGCCGCGGCCCAGCGAGATCTTCTGCTTGGCATCGGCCGTCAGCCCGCTGGCCCGGCGATCGAGTACACCGGACATCTCCAGCATTTCGGCGATGCGGCCCACGCGCTCGCGGATGCGCTCGGGCGGCACGCCCCGGTTGCGCAGCGGAAACGCCAGATTCTGGGCGACCGTCATGGTGTCGTACACCACCGGAAACTGAAACACCTGGGCGATGTTGCGCGCCTGCGGGGTCTTGTCGGTGACGTCCTGCCCGTCGAACAGGATGCGTCCATGCGACGGCCGCAAGAGGCCCGACACACAATTGAGCAGCGTGGTCTTGCCGCAGCCCGAAGGCCCGAGCAGGGCATAGGCCCCGCCGTCGCGGAAGGTGAACTGCAACGGCAAAAGCGCGTAGTCGTCGTCGGACTTGGGGTGGGCGACGTACGAATGGGACAGGTCCAGCTCGATCTGCGCCATCAGGCCACCTCCCCCGCCCCCGCCGGCTGCCGGGGCGCCGCGAGCAGCGCGCCGTCCGGGCCAAAGGCGTAGGTCTGCGCGGGGTCGAAATACAGCCGCACGTGCTCGTCCAGCGTGTAGCGGTGCACGCCGGGCAATTGGGCGACCACGTCGCCTGCGGCCGTCTCGGCGTGCACGAAGGTGTCGGATCCCGAGATCTCGGCCAGCTTGACCCGGCCGGGCAGCTCGACATGGCCGGGCCGCGATTCCACATCCAGCGCGCCGGCGCGCAGGCCGGCCGTGATCTCGGCATCCCCGCCCTCCGGCAGCGCGCGATCCACCGCCACATCGCCTTGCAGCACAAAACCGCCGTTGTGACGCCGGGCGGCGAACAGGTTCATGGGCGGGTCGCTGAAGGCGCGCGCCACGCGGATCGAATTGGGGCGGTGAAAGACCTCGGCCGTGGGACCGTATTGCAGCAGTTCGCCTGCGTCGAGCACGGCGGTGTGGCCGCCCAGCAACAGCGCCTCGCCCGGTTCGGTGGTGGCGTAGACCACGGTCGAGCGCCCCAGCGCGAACAATTCCGACAGTTCGTCGCGCAACTCCTCGCGCAGCTTGTAGTCCAGATTGACCAGCGGCTCGTCCAGGAGGATCAGGGGGGCATCCTTGACAGCGCCCGCGCCAGCGCCACCCGCTGCTGCTGCCCGCCCGACAGCTCGGACGGATAGCGCTCCAGCAGATGGTCGATGTGCAGCCGCGCCGCCATGGCGTGGACCTTTTCACGCGTGTCGCGCTCGCCGCGCAGCTTGAGCGGCGAGGCGATGTTGTCGTAGACCGGCATGGACGGATAGTTGATGAACTGCTGGTAGACCATCGCCACGTTGCGCTGGCGGACCGGCACGCCGGTGACGTCGGCGCCATCGGCCAGCACACGGCCTTCGGAGGGCCGGTCCAGCCCGGCCATGATGCGCATCAACGAGGTCTTGCCGGCCAGGGTGGCCCCCAGCAGGACGGTCATGGCGCCCGGAACCGGGGCCAGGCTCATGGGATACAGGTGCATCTGCGAGCCGGCCCGCAAAGCTATCCCGTCCAAGGTCAGCTGCATCTAGTCTCCTCAACCTACTTATACGTCCCTGTTTTACGGACTTCGGTATTCGGCACAGCGTCCCAGCTTGCACGCCCCCCGCATTCCCGCGCGGACGCAACATGATGAGCATACTCTTTCAGATGGCTTTCGTTTTTTGTGCGTTTTACCGAAGAAGCGAACAAAAAACAATCTTGCGGTGCGTCATTATTTTTCGCTTTTGTTGTTTTATCATTCGCTCATGACACTGAATCCACGACAGAGCGCACTGATCGAAATGGTGCGGGCCCAGGGCTCGGCCTCTATCGAAGAGCTCGCCAAACGCTTCGACGTCACGCTGCAGACCGTGCGGCGGGACGTCAACATCCTTTCCGAAGCCGGCCTGCTGTCGCGCTTTCATGGCGGGGTGCGCATCGAGGCGTCCACCATCGAGAACATTGCGTACCGCAAGCGCCAGGGCCTGCACGCCGCGGGCAAGCAACGTATTGCCGAAGCGGTGGCGCGCGCCGTGCCGGACGGCTGTTCGCTGATCCTGAACATCGGCACCACCACCGAGGCCATCGCGCGCGCGCTGCTGCGCCATCGCGGGCTGCGCGTCATCACCAACAACCTGCACGTGGCCGACATCCTGTCCGACAACCCGGATTGCGAAGTCATCGTCGCGGGCGGCGTGGTGCGCTCGCGCGATCGCGGCATCGTCGGCGAAGCCACGATGGATTTCATCCGCCAGTTCAAGGTCGACATCGGCCTGATCGGCATTTCGGGCATCGAGGCCGACGGCACCCTGCGCGATTACGACTTCCGCGAAGTGCGGGTAGCGCGCACGATCATCGAGCAATCGCGCGAGGTCTGGCTGGCCGCCGACAGCAGCAAGTTCAAGCGCCAGGCCATGGTGGAACTGGCGCATATCTCGCAGATCGACCGCTTCTTTACCGATGCGCATCCGCAGGAGCCGCTGGCCCAAGTGTTGCTGGATTCCGGCGTGCGTTGCGATGTCGCCGCCGCGCCGCACCCCCCCAAACCCACACCCTGACCCCGACCCGCGCCCCGCTGCGGCCGCATCGTCCGCCCAGCCCTGCCGGCAAGCATCTCGACGCATTTACCTCGCGGCCCCGCCGCCCCCAAAGAACATGAACCAACCCCTCGCCTCCGTCACCCCGCCCGACCGCAGCCGTCTTCTGAACACGCTGGACAACACGCATTCCTGGGACGTCATCGTCATCGGCGGCGGCGCAACCGGCCTGGGCACGGCGGTCGATGCCGCCGCGCGCGGCTATCGGACCCTGCTGATCGAAGGCGCCGACTTCGCCAAGGGCACGTCCAGCAAGGCCACCAAGCTGGTGCACGGCGGCGTGCGCTACCTGGCGCAAGGCAATGTCAGCCTGGTGCGCGAGGCCCTGCACGAACGCGGCCTGCTCAACCGCAACGCCCCGCATCTGGTGTGGCCGCTGGGCTTTGTTGTGCCGGCCTACACCATGCTGGACCAGCCGTTCTACGGCATCGGCCTGAAGATGTACGACATGCTGGCCGGCAAGCTGAACCTGGCGCCCAGCCGGTGGCTGTCGCGCCGCGAAACGCTGGCCAACGCCCCCACCCTCGCCGAAAACGTGAGCGGGCGCAACCTGAAGGGCGGCGTGCTGTACTACGACGGCCAGTTCGACGACGCGCGCCTGGCCATGAGCCTGATGCGCACGCTGTTTGACCTGGGCGGCACGGCGGTCAACTACGTGCGCGCCACGGGCCTGACCACCACCCATGGCAAGGTCGACGGCGTGACCGTGCAGGATGTGATCGGCGGCGCAACGTTCACGCTGCGGGCGCGCTGCGTGGTCAACGCCACCGGCGTGTGGGTGGACGCCGTGCGCCGCATGGAAGACAAGAACGCGCAGACGATGGTCGCGCCCAGCCAGGGCGTGCACCTGACGCTGCCGCAGGATTTCCTGCCGGGCAAGCGCGCCGTGCTGATTCCGAAGACCGACGACGGCCGCGTGCTGTTCGTGGTGCCGTGGAACGGCCACACCATCGTCGGCACCACCGACACGCCGCGCCAGGATCTGCCGCTGGACCCCGACGCGGGCGCGCAGGACGTGGATTTCATCCTGAGCACCGCCGCGCGCTATCTCAGCCGCAAGCCGACGCGCGACGACGTGACCAGCGTCTGGGCCGGCCTGCGTCCGCTGGTCAAGGCGACCGGCGAAGCCTCCACCAAGAAGCTGTCGCGCGAGCACACGATTCTGGTGTCCAAGGCCGGCCTCGTGACGGTCACTGGCGGCAAGTGGACGACGTACCGCCGCATGGCGCAGGACGTGGTCGACACCGCCATCCAGCATCAGTTGCTGACCCAGGCCTCGTGCCGCACCGAATCGCTGCCGCTGCACGGCGCCAATGGTCTTGCGCCGTCGCAGGAACACGCAGGCACGCCGGACAGCTATTACGGCAGCGATCTGCCGACGTTGCAGGCTTTGCCCGGCGCGCAGCGCATGCTGGTCAAGGCCAGCGGCCTGTCCGAAGCGCATGTGCGTTTCGCGGCGCGCTTTGAACTGGCGCGCAGCGCCGAGGACGTGCTGGCGCGCCGCAACCGCGCGCTGTTCCTGGATGCCGAGGCGGCGATGCTGGCCGCCCCGGAAGTCGCGCGCATCCTGGCCGAGGAACTGGGCCACGACGCGGCCTGGCAGCAGCGCACGCTGCAGGACCTGGCCACCGTCGCGGCCACCTACCGTCTGAAGTAATCCGCTACGGCACGCGCAGGCGGCTTTCCCGGATCAACGATTCGAACACGCGCAGCAGGTCGGGATCGAACTTCGATCCCGCCTCCTGGTGCAGGATGTCCATGATCTGCGTGTGCGAGCGCGCCGGATGGTAGGGCCGCGCATCGCCCAGCGCATCGTAGGAATCGGCCACCGAGATGATCCGCGCGTGCAGCGCGATGACGTGGCCGGCAAGGCCGTCCGGATAACCGGAGCCGTCGAAATGCTCGTGATGGTGCCGCACCGCCAGCGCAATGGTCTCGCGCTGGGGCATCGCGGTCTGCATGATGAGGGCGGCGCCTGCGGCGGCGTGCGCCTTCATGATTTCCCAGTCTTCCCATACCAGCCGGTGCGGGCTGTGCAGCACGCGATCGGGCGTGCCGATCTTGCCCACGTCGTGAAGCCGCGCGGCGACGGTAATGACATCCACCTCGTGCTCGGGCAGTGCGCACGCCCGGGCCAGCGCCACGCTTAGCGCAGCCACTCTATTGCAATGCCGGCCAGTGGCCGGGTCACGCGCCTGTATCGCGGCAAACAGCGCCGCTTCGTAGGATCCTGCGGGAATTTCGGGTACGTCGGGGGGCATTGGAAAATCTGCGCGCCGCAACGGCATCGCGGCACGCGCATATCGGAAAGCCGGGATTCTGACACAATCCGCAACGATCTCCGGCCGCCGCACGCTGGGCGCGCGGCCGGGCCACGCTTTTCCGCCATGTTGCCGTGACGGCGATCAGGCTTTCAGGCGTTCCAGAAGCGCCTTGGCCACGCCCACCGACGAGCCGGGATTCTGGCCCGTGATGAGCAGGCCATCGCTGACCACGTGCGACTGCCAGTCCGGGCCGCTGCTGTACAGGCCGCCCAGTTTTTTCAGCTCGTCCTCGACCAGGAATGGCACCACATCGGTCAGTTGCACGGCGGCTTCTTCCGCATTGGAAAAGCCGGTGACCTGCCTGCCCTGCACCAGCGGCTTGCCGTCCGCCGTTTTGGCGTGGCGCAGCACGCCGGGCGCATGGCACACGGCCGACACCGGCTTGCCCGCGGCCAGCATGGTCTCGATCAGCGCCACCGATCTGGCGTCTTCGGCCAGGTCCCAAAGCGGGCCATGGCCGCCCGGGTAGAAAACCGCGTCGAAATCCGACGCCTGCACCTCGGCCAACCGGCGCGTCGATGCCAGCACGCGCTGCGCCTCGCTGTCCTTCTGGAAGCGGCGGGTGTCGTCGGTCTGCGCGTCCGGATCGTCGCTCTTGGGATCCAGCGGCGGCTGGCCGCCCAGCGGCGAAGCCAGCGTGACCTTGGCGCCCGCGTCCAGGAAAGCGTAGTACGGCGCCGCAAACTCTTCCAGCCAGAAACCCGTCTTGCGGCCCGTATTGCCCAGCGTGTCGTGGGAAGTCAGCACGATCAGGATGTTCATGTAGCGCTCCATTCATCAGGGCCGACACGCACAATGCGTTTGCCGGCATTTTCGCCCTTGAGCAGCCCGATCAGCCCGCGCGGGGCGTTCTCCAGGCCGTCAACCACGTCTTCACGGTATTTGATGCGTCCTTGCTTGATGAGGTCCTGCATGGCCTCACGGAATTCGCCGTAGCGATGCGCGTATTCGTTGAAGATGATGAAGCCCTGCATCCGCAGCCGTTTCGTCAGGATGGTGCGCATCAGCAGCCCCAGGCGGTCCGGGCCCTCGGCCTGGCTGGTGGCGTTGTAGGCCGAGATCAGCCCGCACACCGGGATGCGCGCGCGCGCATTCAGCAGGGGCAGCACGGCATCGAAGACGGCGCCGCCCACGTTTTCGAAGTACACGTCGATGCCTTGCGGCACCGCGTTCGCGAGACGCGTGGGCAGATCCGGCTGACGGTGGTCCACGCATTCGTCAAAGCCCAGTTCCTCGACCACGTAGCGGCATTTGTCCGGCCCGCCCGCAATGCCGACGACCCTGCAGCCATGGATCTTGGCGATCTGGCCGACCACGGCGCCGACCGCGCCGCTGGCCGCCGCGACGACGACCGTTTCGCCGGCCTTGGGCTGGCCGATGTCCAGGAGCCCCATGTAGCCGGTAAAGCCTGGCATGCCCAGCACGCCCAGCGACCAGGACGGGTTTTCGGGCTTGGCGCCCAGGCGCAGCAGGCCGGCGCCGTCGGACACCGCGAAATCCTGCCAGCCGGTCTGCGCCAGCACCCACTCGCCCACCTGGAATTGCGGATTGTTGGAGGCATGGACGCGCGTCACCGTGCCGCCCACCATCGGCTCGCCGATCTGCACGGGGTCGGCATAGGACGGCGCGTCGCTCATGCGGCCGCGCATGTAGGGGTCGAGCGACAGGTATACGGTGCGCAGCAGCACCTCGCCCTGCCCAGGTTGGGGAATGTCGCCGGTTTCCAGGCGGAAGTCGGCGTCGGTGGGCTCGCCGTGCGGGCGGGCCGCCAGCACGATGCGGCGGTTGGTTGATGCGGATTGCGGCATGAGCTTCGGTCTCCTTCGTAACGCCGGCCGGGCCTCGCGGACTACCCCGGGCGGCAGGGTGGGGAACCGGCCCATTACACCATCGACGGCTGCGAGGCCGGGCCGTAACCCTGTTGATCGAACCCTCTTTTAATTAATTAAGTCTTTAATTAGAATCTGCCGCATGTCTGCCGCCGCTCACCCTCCCGCCCGACGCCCCGGCCGCCCGCCGCGTCCGGACAACGCCACCGCCCGCGCCAATTTGCTGGATCTGGCCACGCAACTGTTCGCCGCCCAGGGCGTCGCCGCGACCACCATTGCCAACATTGCGCAGCGCGCGGGCGTGACGCCCGCGATGCTGCATTACTACTTCAAAAGCCGGGATCAGTTGATCGACGCGGTGGTGCTGGAACGGATCGTGCCGGTCATCGGCTTTGTCTGGGCGCCCGTGCCGCTGGAAGGCGGTGGTGCCGTCATCGATGGTGCCCCTGCCAACGGGCCCGGCACCCTGCCCGACCCGGCTGCCGCGGCCCACGGTTTCATCACCGAAGTGGTCGGCCGCGTGGTCCAAAGCGCCACGGAAAAGCCCTGGCTGCCGTCGCTGTGGATGCACGAAGTCGTCAATGAAGGCGGCCAGTTGCGCGATCGCGTGCTGCGCCATCTGCCGTCGGGCCGGCTGCACGCATTCGCCGGTCTGATCGCTGAATGCCAGCGCCGGGGCGCCATCACGCCGGGTGTCGAACCGCGCCTGGTATTTCTGTCCATCCTCGGCCTGACGCTGCTGCCGCTCGCCACGTCCAACCTGTGGCGCCGCATCTGGCAGGACGACCCGGTGGCGCAGTCCATCGGCAACGAGGCGATCGCCGCCCACGCCATTGCCATGCTGACCGGCGGCCTGTTCACACAGCCCTCTCCGCCCTCCTCTCCCTCTGCCCCGACTCCAGGACGCTGACCATGCGCACCTTACGCCTCCTGTCCGCCCCCCTCGCCTTGCTGCCGCTGTTCGCCTGCGGCAACAACGACCAGCCGTTCTACCAGGGCTATGTCGAGGGCGATTACGTGTATGTCGCCTCGTCCGAACCGGGCCGCCTGGACACGCTTGCGGTGCGGCGCGGCCAGCAGGTCGACGCCAACCAGCCGCTGTACGCGCTGGACGCCACGCGCGAGGCCGCGGCACGCGATCAGGCGCTGGCGGAGGTGGCCGCGGCCCGCGCGCAACTGGAGGACATTGCCACCGGCAAGCGGGCGCCGGAGGTCGATGTCAGCCTGGCGCAACTGGCGCAGGCGCAGGCCGCCAGCCGCCGGTCCGCCGCGCAGCTGGCCCGCGACAATGCCCAGTTCCGCATCGGCGGCATCGCACGCTCGCAACTGGACGACAGCCGCGAACAGGCGCAGTCGGACGCGGCGCGCGTGCGCGAACTGCAGGCCCAGGTCGAGGTGAACCGGCTGCCCGGCCGCGACGAAGCCCGGCGCGCGCAGGCGTCACAAGTGGAGGCCGCCGACGCCGCGCTGGCGCAGGCCGAATGGACGCTGAACCAGAAACGGCTGGCCTCGCCAGCCGCCGGGCGGATCTTCGACACCATGTACCGGGTGGGCGAATGGGTGCCGGCCGGCAGTCCGGTCGTGAGCCTGCTGCCGCCCGGCAACATCAAGGTGCGGTTCTTCGTGCCGGAGACGGTGGTCGGGTCGCTGAAGATCGGCCAGCAAGCCACGCTGCGCTGCGACGGCTGCGGCGATCCGATACCCGTGCACATCGATTACGTATCGGACCAGGCCGAGTACACGCCGCCCGTCATCTACAGCCGCGAAAGCCGCAGCAAGCTGGTCTACATGGTGGAAGCGCGACCCGCCCCCGACGCGGCGGCGCGGCTGCATCCGGGACAGCCGGTGGAGGCGACCCTGCCATGAACGCGCCCGGCGCCGGCGGCAACGTCATCGACGTGCACGGCCTGAACAAGCACTTCGGCAACAAGCACGTTGTGAACGACGTGTCGCTACAGGTCCGCGAAGGCGAGATATTCGGCTTCCTGGGGCCCAACGGCAGCGGCAAGACGACCTGCATCCGCCTCATGTGCGGCCTGCTCACGCCGGATTCCGGCAGCGGCACCTGCCTGGGCTACGACATCCTGCGCGACAGCGCCGAGATCAAGCGCAACGTCGGCTACATGACGCAGAAGTTCTCGTACTGGGAAGACCTGACCATCCGCGAGAATCTGGATTTCGTCGCCCGCATGTACGGCATGCCCCAGCGCAAGGAAGCCGTGGACCGCGCCCTGCAGGACCTCGGGCTGCAAACGCGCGCCGGGCAACTGACCGGATCCTTGTCCGGCGGATGGAAGCAGCGCCTGGCGCTGGCCGCCTGCCTGCTGCACCAGCCACGGCTGCTGCTGCTGGACGAGCCCACGGCCGGCGTGGACCCGACGGCGCGGCGCGACTTCTGGGAGCAACTGCATGAACTGGCGGCGCGCGGCATATCCGTGCTGGTCAGCACGCATTACATGGACGAAGCCGAACGCTGCCACAAGCTGGCGTACATCTCGTACGGCAAGCTGCTGACGCAAGGCACCGCCGACGAGGTCATCGCCGAGCAGCGGCTGACCACCTGGGCGATCCACGGCGTCAACCTGGTGCCGCTCGGCCAGCAGTTGCGCAGCGCGCCCGGAGTCGACCAGACGGTCGCGTTCGGGTCCGCGCTGCACGTCAGCGGCCGGGATGCGGCCACGCTGGAACGCACGCTGCGCGCGGCCGTGGCGGGCCAGGACCTGCGCCTGGAACGCATCGACACCAGCCTGGAGGACGTCTTCATCTACCTGATGAACCAGTCCACCGACAACTTCGCGAGCAAGCCATGACCGCGCGCCCGAACGGCTTTTCGTGGTCGCGCTGGTGGAGCATGGTGCTCAAGGAGTTCCTGCAGCTGCGCCGCGACCGCATCACCTTCGGCATGATCGTGGGCCTGCCGATCATGCAGCTCGCGCTTTTCGGCTATGCCATCAATACCGATCCGCGCCAGATGCCCACCGCCATCATCGCGGCGGACCATAGCCCGTTCACGCGCAGCTTCATCGCGGCGATGCGCTCGTCGGACTACTTTCACATCGTCGAGGAGCTGGACACCGAAGAAGCCGGCCGCGCCGCGCTGGCGCAGGGCCGCGTGCTGTTCGTCGTGACCATTCCACCCGATTTCACCCGCAGCCTGCTGCGCGGCGAGCGCCCGGCGCTGCTGATCGAGGCCGACGCCACCGATCCCATGGCGACGGGCATGGCGCTGGGCGCAGCCACGCAGCTTACGCAAGCCGTCGCGCAAAAGGATTTGACCGGACCGCTTACCAGCCTGGCGGGCGGCCAACCACCTTTCGACGTGCGCATCCACCAGCTCTACAACGAAGAGCAGATCTCGCAATACAACACGGTGCCGGGGCTGATGGGCGTGATCCTGACAATGACGCTGGTGATGATGACCGGGCTGGCGATGACCCGCGAGCGCGAACGCGGCACCATGGAAAACCTGCTGGCGATGCCGGTGCGGCCGATCGAAGTGATGACCGGCAAGATCGTGCCCTACATCGCCATCGGGTTGATCCAGGCCAGCATCATTCTTGCGGCGGCGCATTTCGTCTTCCACGTGCCCATCATGGGCAGCCTGCTGTCCGTCTACCTGGCCGCGCTGCTGTTCGTCGCCGCGAATCTCACCGTCGGCATCACGCTGTCGTCGCTGGCGCAGAACCAGCTTCAGGCCATGCAGCTGACCATGTTCTATTTCCTGCCGAACATGCTGCTGTCCGGCTTCATGTTTCCGTTCCAGGGCATGCCGATGTGGGCGCAGCACCTGGGCAACCTGCTGCCGCTGACGTATTTCAACCGGCTGATCCGCGGCATCCTGCTCAAGGGCAACGGCTGGTGGGACCTGTGGCCCAACATCTGGCCCCTGATGCTGTTCACCGTCATCGTCATGACCGCCGCCGTGAAGTTCTACCGCCGCACCCTGGATTGAAGCCCATGTCCCGCCCCATCCTCATGCCCGCTTCCCGCCCCCTGGCCTCGATGGCGCTGTGCGCGCTGCTGTCGGCCTGCGCGGTGGGCCCCGACTTCGATACGCCCGCCGCGCCAGACGTGGCTGCCTACACGGCAAACGGGCAGGATGCGCTGTCCGCGGGCCAGCAGCGGCTGCAAGCGGGCGCCGACATTCCCGCGCAGTGGTGGCAATTGTTCCGGTCGGACGAGTTGGACCGCATGGTGCGGCAGGCGCTGGACGCCAGCCCCACGCTGGAGGAAGCGCGCGCCCGCTTGCGCCAGGCGCAGGAAGACCTGGCCGCTGACACCGGCGGCCGCATGCTGCCCGCCGTGGACGCCAATCTGTCGGCGGCCCGCAAAAAGGTCGATCCCGCCGCCTATGGCGTGCCGGTGGCCGAGCCGCCCCCGCCCTTCACGCTCTACAACGCCTCGATCGACGTGTCTTACACGCTGGACGTGTTCGGCGCCAACCGCCGCGCGCTGGAAAGCCTGGCCGCGCAAATGGATTACCAGGCGCACGAGCTGCAGGCGGCACGCATGTCGCTGGCGGCCAATGTCGTTACTGCCGCCATCCGGCAGGCGGATCTGGCCGAGCGGCTGGCCGCCACGCGCGACCTGTTGGCGGCGCAGGTCAGCCAGCAGGACATCATGCGCAAGCGCCTGGATGCAGGCGGCATTGCCCTGGCCGACCTGCGCAACCAGGAGCTGCTGGTCGCGCAGACCCGCGCCACCGTGCCGCCGCTGGAATACCAGCTTGCGCAGGTGACCCATCAGCTTGCCACCTACCTGGGCGTGCTGCCCGCCGCCCTGCAATCGCCGCCGCTGCGTCTGGCAGAGCTGACGCTGCCGCCCGACGTTCCCACCGGCGTGCCCTCGGCGCTGACGCGCCAGCGGCCCGACATCCTGGCGGCCGAAGCCCTGTGGCACAAGGCGTCGGCCGACGTGGGCGTGGCCACGGCCAACCTGTATCCGCAATTCACGCTGACCGCGAGTTTCGGTTCGCAGCGCACGGGCGTGAACGAGCTGTCCGATGGCGTCAACGTGTGGAACCTGGGACTCGGGCTGGTCCAGCCCCTTTTTCATGGTGGCGAGCTGCGGGCGCGCAAGCGGTCCGCCGAGGCCGCGTATGACGCCGCCGCCGCGTCATTCCGCCAGACGGTGCTTGATGGCTTTCGCCAGGTGGCCGATGCGTTGCGCGCGCTTCAGACGGACGGCGAGGCCTTTGCTGCCTACGACGACGCGTGGCGCCGCGCGGACGAGGCCGGCCGCATCGCGGCGGGCCGCTATCAGGCGGGCGGCATCAGTCACCTGAGCCTCCTGGACAGCCAGCGGCAGGTGTTGCAGACAAGGATTTCGCGCATCGAGGCGGACGCCGCGCGCTACACCGACACCGCCGCGCTGTTACAAGCGTTGGGCGGCGGCTGGTGGAACGAGGCGGCTCCCGCCGCTCCGTAAGCCCGCAAAAGGCACTCTGCGGGTCCATGGCCGAGAATTCGGGTAGGAAAGTGTCGTTGTGCGCGGCTTGGGAAACCGTTGTATCCGTTCATCATGCAAGAGCTCAAGCTGCATGATGTTTACAACGATTCATGAATGACCTATTAGACCTGATCGTCTTCGCTCCCGACGCTGGCCAGCGCGTGCGCCGTAGCGACGAACTGGCCGAAATGGGGTTCTCGCCGCGCCCTTGCGAAGACTCCAACGGACTGTTCCGCCTGTTTCAGGCCCGCCGCACCCCGCTGCTCGTGATGCAAGCCGAATTTACCGATCTCTGCATGGCCGTCGCAGGTCTGCGCGCCATGGACACCACCGCCGGCATCGTTGCCATTTCCGCCTTCGATACCCCTGAGAACCGCATTCTCGGCCTGCACTGCGGCGCCGACGCCTGTTTTTCTCCCGAAGTCGTCACTGGCGAAATCGCCGCAGCCCTGCAGGCGCTGGTGCGCCGCGTCCCCACCACCGCCAGCCGCCGCGCGGCGGAGGCGGATGCGCGGACCGCGCCGCCGCCCGTGGCGCCCGCCGAACCGACCGGCAAGTGGCAATTCCTGGATGCCGCCTGGACACTGGTCAGCCCCCAGGGCACGCGATTGGCGCTGACCCAGGCCGAGCGCGAGTTCCTGCTCAAGCTGACCGGCGCGCCGGACAAGCGCATGCCGCGCGGCGATCCGCCGGGTATCGACCCGCACTCGGGCCGCGAATCCGTGCGCCGCACGGACGTCGTCGTCAGCCGCCTGCGACGCAAGGCGCAGGACGTAGACGTGGAATTGCCCATCCGCACCGTCTGGGGCTGGGGCTACGCGTTCACCGGGGAAATCTGACGCGCCGCGGGCGTATGATTCCGCGTACAAGGCCGACTCCCGGCCCGCCACTGCCCCCTTTGTCCCATGGAAGTCTTTGAACGCCTGCAAGCCCTGCTCATCCAGCATCAGGCGCGCTACCGCCTGCTCGAACACGCTGCCGCCGGCAAGTCCGTCGAAGTGGCCGCCATCCGCGGCACCGAGGTCAGCCAGGGCGCCAAGGCGCTGGTCTGCCGCGTGAAGATTTCGTCCAACCAGCGCAAGAACGTGCTTGCCGTCTTTCCGGCGGACAAACAGGCCGACCTGGACGCCATCGCGCGCGCGGCGGGCGGCAAGAAGGCTTCGCTGGCATCGCAGGACCTGGCGCGCGAGCTCACGGGCTGCGAGATCGGCGCCATTCCGCCCTTCAGCTTCAATCCCGACCTCGCGCTGCTGGTAGATCCCAGCCTGCGCGAGCGCCATGACGAAATCGTGTTCAATGCCGGACGCCTGGACGCGTCCATCCTGTTGAACACCGACGACTACTTCCGCCTGGCCGCGCCCGAAGAGGCGCCGCTGATCAAGGCCTGACCCGCGCCGCCCATGAGGCCACCTTGCCCCGCCCATTGACGAGCCACGGCGCGCGCGCCTCCAACATGCGCTGGCTGATGAGCCTGGCGCACATGGAACCGTCCCCGGTAAACCCCTGGGTGATGCTGCGGGCCGCCCTGGCCATCGGCCTGCCGTCCGCGGTGGGCATGGCGCTGGACCAGGGCGCCGCGGCCGCGCTGGTGGCGCTGGGCGCGCTGCCCGCCATCACGGGCGACAACGGGGGCCCCTACCGCAACCGCGCGCTATCCATCGGTTCCACGGTGTTTGGCGGCGCGTTCGGCTATCTGCTGGGCAATCTGATGTCGGGCCACGGCCTGTGGACCTCCGCGGCAATGACGCTGCTGGTGCTGGCGGCCAGCCTGATCGGCACCTTCAACAACATCGCCGCCGTCGCCACGCTGCAGTTTGCCACGTATGTCATCGTCGGGTCCAGCTTGACGCCCACGCTGCCGCCCTGGCTGCCGCCGGTGCTGGTGGGCGTGGGCGGGCTGTTCGGGCTGGCGCTTACGCTGTCCGGCTGGGTCGTCAATCCCATCGCGCCGGAGCGGGCCGCCGTGGCGCAGGCCTACCGCAAGCTGGCCGCCATGTTCGCGGCCATCGGCACGTCTCGGGTGATGGCGGCGCGCCGCGACATGGAAGCCGCCATGGCGACGGCCTACGACACCGTCCTGGCCGCGCGAGGCCGATCGGCGGGCCCGTCGCCCCGGCTGGCGCGGCTGGCTGCGCAATTGCAGGCTTGCACTCCGCTCACCAACGCCGCGCTGGCGCTGGCGCGCGCCGGCCGCGTGTTGCCGGACGAATGTGCCCGCGTCATGAACCACCTGGCCGACCGGGTCGAGAACGATGCCCAGCCGGACGCGCGCGACGACATCGCCGCGCTGCACCGCGCGGGCATGCCGCAGCTGGCCGAGGCACTGGAGCAGGTGCAGCCGCTGCTGCACGGCGCCCGCGCCAATCAGACCAACCAGGCCACTGGGGCCATCGAGGCCGACGCCTTTGCCAACCTGCAGCCCGCACCGGCGCGCACGCCGTGGCGCGTGCTGATCCGCACTTACCGGCCCGGGCCGACGACCGTGCGCTACCTGGTCCGGCTGGGTCTGTGCCTCGTCGCAGCCGAGGCCGTCGCCCTGGCGGCCGCGCTGCCGCGGTCCTATTGGGTGCCGCTGATCGTCGTAGTGGTGTTCAAGCCCAACTTCGGCTCGGTGTTCGCGCGCGCGCTGCAAAGCTGCGCGGGCAGCGCGGTCGGCGTGGCGATCAGCGCCACCGTGCTTGCGCTGGATCGCGGCGGCTTGGCCAGCCTGCTCACCGTTGCCGCGCTGGCCGCGCTGCTGCCGTGGTCGATACGGCGCAACTACGGGCTGTTCTCGGCGATTCTGGTGCCCATCCTCATGCTGCTGATCGGGGCGCTGCAACCGGGAAGCTGGGCCATTGCGCTGGCGCGGCTGGTCGACGTGGGCGTCGCGGCGGCCATCGTGCTGCTGGTGGGCTACCTGCCGTGGATCCGCATTGAACGCAGCAACCTGGACCATGCCGTGTCCGCTGCCACGTCCACGCTGGCGGCCTACCTGAACACCGTCTTTCAGACCGATCCCGGCAGCCGGCACGATCTGCGCGCCCGCGCCTACGCGCGCCTGTCGGACCTGCGCATCGCCCTGCAGCGCGGTCTGTCCGAACCCCGCCTGGTCAGCCGCCGCGCGCTAGCCTGGTGGCCGGTGGAAGTGGCCCTGGAACGCGTGGCCAATGCCATCTCGGACACGGCCTGGTCGCTGCCCGCCGGTCAGGATGCGCCGGCCGCCGCTCAGGTCGCTCAGTTGGCCGCCACCCTGGACAGCATTGCCGCGGCCGTCGAACAAGGCCTGCCGGTCCCCCCCGATGCCGTCGTGGCGCCGTCACCCGTGCTGCGGGACGTGGCCGCGCAGATCGAAGCCTTGCGCGTCACGCTGGCCGGTCCCGACTTCACCTCGGCGCCCGGCAGGCCTGCCGCCCCATCCACCCTTCATCAGGTCTGAATCATGTGTCTTGCCGTACTGGCCCTGCACACGCTGCCCGGCATCCCTGTGCTGATCGCCGCGAACCGCGACGAATTCCACGCGCGCCCCACCCTCCCCGCGGCGCAATGGCCCGACGCGCCGGCCATCTATGCCGGGCGCGATGGCCAGGCGGGCGGCACCTGGATGGGCGCGACTGCGCAGGGTCGCTATGCGCTGGTCACCAATTTCCGCGAGCCCGGCCGGCACCTGGACAACGCCCCGTCGCGCGGCGCGCTGGTCGAGGACTTTCTGCGCGGCGCCATGACGCCGCAGGCCTACCTTGAGACCGTGCACGCCATGGACCAGGCGTACAACGGCTTCAACCTGATCGTGGGCGACGCGCGGCAAGCCTGGTACTTGAGCAACCGCAACGGCGGACCCCGCGCGCTGGCACCCGGCGTCTACGCCCTGTCCAATCACCTGCTGGACACGCCGTGGCCCAAGCTGGCGCGCACCAAGGCTGCGTTCTCAGCCGTGCTGCACCACCAGCCGCAGCCCGACCTGCCCGCGCTGTTCACGGCGCTTGGCGACCGCAGCCCCGCGGACGAAGCCGATCTGCCGGCCACCGGCCTGCCTTTGGCGCGCGAACGCCTGTTGAGCAGCCCGTTCATCGTCAGCCCCGACTATGGCACGCGCAGCTCCAGCGTCATGGCGCTGCACGGCAACGGCACGGGTGAACTGGAGGAACGGCGGTTCGCCCCGGACGGCTCGGTCAGCGGCGTCAGCCAACTGACGTTTTCCTGGCATGCGGCCGGCAGCGGCGCGTGACGCGGGGCGCCTGATACAAACGGTTGATTTCCGAGGCGGACGGACGCGAACTCGCCTTGCGCGGTCACGTCGAATGGTTGCAAGCTACCGGCCTGGGCAGCCGCAACGCGCTGCCGCGCCGGTTTTTCTGCAGGAGAACTCCATGAACAAACGTTTTGAACGCTGCACGATGGCCGCCGCCATGGCCCTGGGCAGCATTGCGCTAGCCGGTGTCCTGTCCACCGCCCAGGCGGCCATGCCGCCCGTGCAGCACCAGGGCTCGGTCGAATACGTCAGCGGCGGCATCGGCATCGACGAATCCGAAGCCATGAAGGCCGCATCCAGCAGCTATCCGCTGGCGTTGACCTTTGCCGCGCAACGCGGCGGCAAGGCCGATTACGTGGCCGACGTGACCGTCGCGATCCGGGATGCGCAGGGCAAGGCTGTGCTTCAGACGACCGCGCAGGGCCCTTACATGCTGGTGAAGCTGCCCGCGGGCAACTACCGGATCTCGGCCACATTCGATGGCAAGGCGCAGGAGCGCGAGGTCACCGTGCAAGGCTCGGGCACCGCGCGCGCGATGTTCGAATGGAAGTGATGGCATTGGGGCGCGGCTGGTAAGGCCGCGGCCCAGATCCTGTTCAACGGCGCGGGTCGCGTCAGACGCCCGTAAACAGAATCGCTATGACAAAGCCCACGCCCGCGGTCCAGACCAGCGAGCGCAGTGCGCCCCAGTTCGCCAGGTACATCGCCAGATAGCCCAGCCGCGTGCCCAGCCAGCACGCCATCAGCGTGGCGACGTGCGCGGGAGACGCCTGGTTGTACAGCGCGAACAACACGGCGGCATAAAAGAACGGCAACGCTTCGAACGTGTTGACCTGCGCGGCGTTGGCGCGCGCGCGCCAACCCTCCTGCCGCGCCAGCCAGGCCCGCGGATCGTTGTTGTCGAATTTCTTGCCGCCTGCCTTGGCGATGATCGTGGACACGAACGGCAGCAGCGCCGCCGCCAACATCAACCACGCGATTGTCTTCATTCCTGACTCCATTGCTGGCGGCGTAGGGGCCGCCGGATGCGCGGGGCGTGTGCCGCCGCTGCCGCATGGTCGCCTGAAAAGCCGGGCAAGGCAAAGCCGCCGACGGTGGCTCGGGTATCAAGGGTGGCGCCGGCAGCATCGAACACGCCGGCGGCGTAAGCCCCGCGGTTGGCGAAGGCCGCGCTTACACTCGGCCCTTTGCAATTGCTTCCCGCCCGCCCATGCCGCACGTCATGCCCTGGTTTGCCCTGTTCCTGGCCGCCGCCCTGCTCTGGCCGCCCTGCACACGCCGTTGGGCGCTTGTCCCGCTGGCGGTGGCATGGACCTGGGCTTTAGCCGACGGGACGGCCGATCTCGTTGCGCTCACATGGCCCGCGCTGCTGCTGGTTGCCGCGGCGCTGGTGCGCTCCCACGCAAGGTCGGCCGCGCGCGTGGCCGGGCATGGACTCTTCGTGATCGTGGCCGTGCTGCTCTTTGCACATCTGCTGCCCGGCTTTCACAACCTGCGCGCGATCGATCCCTCGCCGCTCAGTCCGGACGCGATCCCTTTCGGCATGTACCTGAACCTGGACAAACCGCTCGTGGGGTTCTGGGTGGTGCTGGTGCTGGCGCCGCCCATGGCCGCGGCCCACACGCGCCTGACCGTGCAGGCGGCGATCCTCGCATGCGCCGCCGCGGTGGCGGCCTGCCTGGGACTGGCGCTGGCGCTGGGCGTGGTGGCGTGGGCGCCGAAATGGCCGGCGTCAGGCTGGATCTGGCTAATCAACAATGCCTTGCTGGTGACGCTGGCGGAAGAGGCGCTGTTCCGCGGATATGTGCAGCAGCAGCTGGCGCACTGGTGGCGCCGTCGCGCATGGGGCGCGTGGGCGGCGGTGGCCGTGGCGGCCGTGCTGTTCGGACTGGCCCATTACGCGGGCGGTTGGCAATGGATGCTGTTGGCCGGGCTGGCAGGCGCGGCGTATGGCGCCGCCTACCATTACGGCGGCTTGGGCGCCGCCGTGCTGGCGCATCTGGGCCTGAACGCGGCGCACTTCGGATTGTTCACGTATCCAATGCGCGCCGCGCTATGAACGGCCGGCGGTTCAGGCCGCCAGCGCCGGATAGTCCGTATACCCTTCCGGACCCGAGGCGTAGAAGGTAGCCGGGTTCGGCGTATTCAGCGGGGCCTTGCGTTCCAGTCGCTCGGCCAGATCGGGCGTGGCGATGTACGGCACGCCAAACGCGACGGCGTCGGCCTTGCCGGCAGCGATGGCGGCTTCGGCGGTGTCGCGCGTGTAGCCTTCGTTGGCGATAAATACGCCGCCGAACTCGGCCTTGATCATCGGCGCCAGGCTGTCCGGCGCTTCGTGCTCGCGGGCGCAAATGAACGCGATGCCACGCTTGCCCAGTTCACGCGCCACGTAGCCGAACAGGCCCGGCAGATCCGAATCGCCCATATCGTGAGCATCGGCGCGCGGCGACAGATGCACGCCGACGCGGCCCGCGCCCCACACCGCCACGCAGGCGTCGACCACTTCCAGCAGCAGGCGCGCGCGGTTTTCGATGGAACCGCCGTACTGGTCCGTGCGGTGGTTGGTGCTGTCCTGCAGGAACTGATCCAGCAGATAGCCGTTGGCGGCATGCACCTCCACACCATCAAAACCGGCTTCCATCGCCAGCTTCGCGCCGTGGCGATAGGCCTCGACCACGCCGGGGATCTCGGCGGTCTCGAGCGCGCGCGGCGTCACGTATTCGCGCTTGGGGCGCACGTGGCTGACGTGGCCCTTGGCAGCGATGGCGCTAGGCGCGACCGGCAGTTCGCCGTCCAGGAACATCGGGTCGGAAATGCGGCCCACGTGCCAGAGCTGCGCGACGATCAGGCTGCCCTTGCCGTGCACGGCATCGACCACCTTGCGCCACCCCTTGACCTGTTCCGGCGACCACAGCCCCGGCGTGTCGGCGTAGCCCACGCCCTGCGGCGTGACCGACGTGGCTTCCGTCAGGATCAGGCCGGCGCCCGAGCGCTGGGTGTAGTACTCGACCATCAGATCGTTCGGCACGCGGCCGGCGCTGGCGCGTTGACGCGTCAGCGGCGCCATCACGACACGGTTGCGCAGGGTCAGGTCGCCGACTTTCAGCGGTTCAAACAGGGGGTTCATGCAAAATCCTTTCGTCCCGGCAATGGGGCGCTTGCGGGTATGGCAGACGGGCTACATATCCAGATTCAACTGCCGCAGAAACGCGGCAATCACGGGTTCATTGCGACGAAAAAAAACCCACTGCCCCACCTTGGTGGCCGAGATCAGGCCGGCGCGCTGCAGCACGGCCAGATGCGACGACACCGTCGACTGGGACAGACCGCAGCGATCATCGATGTGACCCGCGCACACCCCGTGTTCGAAGGTGTGGCCCGGGCGCTCCTCGAAATACGCATGCGGCGTCTTCAGCCAGGCCAGGATGTCGCGGCGAACCGGATTGGCCAGCGCCTTGAGGATGGCGTCGGCGTCGATCGCGGGTTGCGCGGCGTTCTGGTCGGAAGGTGAGGAAGTTGCGGTCATATTGGTATATCGCAATTTATCGAATCATATATCGGGTTTATCCGATATATCGTCATGCCCCTGCTGCCATCAAGGATTTTCGGCTCCGGTCTGGCGGTCCGCCGGCCGCTGGCGCTCCGGCTTGAGGCTGTCGGCCCAGTCGCGGGCAAGGTCGCGCTGCGCCTTCCAGTTGACCAGTGCGGTGATGGCCATGGCGATCACCGCGCCCAGCGCCGCCAGCGCCATGTCCTTCTGCGCATCCCAGATATCGCCTTGCGTGCCCAGGTAGGCCGCGCCCAGGTCGCCGCCAAAGAACTCCGCGGCGCCCCACTCGATCAGTTCGTAGAGCGCCGACGTCGACAGCGTCACGTCCATCGGCAGGAAGTACGCCCAGAAGCCGCGCACCTCGGCCACGCGCAGGAAGATCTCGCGGATCGGATAAGCCAGCAGCAACCCGTACGAAAAGTGCACGACGCGGTCGAAATTGTTGCGTTCCCAACCCAGCAGGCTGTTCAGGCTGCGGCCGGTCAACGCGCGCCACCAGTCGTCGTACGGCACGAGCGAATACGTATAGTGCGCGCCCACCGTGTGCAGGCACAGGAACAGAAAGATCAGCGTGTACGACACGCGCGAAAACACGAACGCGCGCCGCGTCGCAAACAGCACGGCGCCCAGGCCCAGCACCAGCGCGTTTTCCAGCGCCCAGGCGGAGCGGTCGTGCGGACTGATGGCCAGCGCCACCCAGATGACGGCGAACACGCAGGCCAGCGTGACCAGATAGCGGCGGCGCGCGTCGGCCATGGTGCGCCCTAGTCGCCCTGCACCCGGCCGCGCAGCCGCTTGACCTCGCCGTGCAGCACCTTGCGCTGCACGCGGCGGCGTTGCGACGAGCGCGTCGGCTTGGTGGCGCGGCGGGGCTTGTCGACCTGGATGGCCGACCTCACCATTCCCACCAGGCGCTCGATGGCCTCGGCGCGGTTCTTTTCCTGGCTGCGGAAGGACTGCGACTTGATGACGATCACGCCCTCTTTCGAGATGCGATGGTCGCTGATGGCGCACAACGCATCCTGCACCTCGGGCGGCAGGCGGGAAGCGCGCACATCGAAGCGCAGGTGGACGGCGCTGGACACCTTGTTGACGTTCTGCCCGCCGGCGCCCTGCGCACGGATCATGGTGAAGGTCAGGTCGCGCTCGTCAATGAAAAGCGAGTCTTGGACGTGAAACATAGGCGGGAAGTCTACAGGGGCGGGCCACGTCTTGCAGGGTCTTTCGGCGGATATTGGCCGCGCCAAGTAAAATAGTGCGCTTTTGCTCGAATTCCGTGGCGCCCTACCGCCCGCATCTCCTATGACTTACTCCGCCAAAGAAATCTTCAAGACCCTGCAAGGCGAAGGTGCCCACGCAGGCCGCGCGGCGGTATTCTGCCGGTTTGCGGGCTGTAATCTCTGGACCGGCCGCGAAAGCGACCGTGCCAGCGCCGCCTGCACCTTCTGCGACACCGATTTCATCGGCACCGACGGCGACGGCGGCGGCAAGTTCGCCTCGGCCGAACGGCTGGCCGATGCCATTGCCGCGGCCTGGGGCCCCGACGCCCGCAACCGCTACGTGGTCTTCACGGGTGGCGAGCCGCTGCTGCAACTGGACGCGCCGCTGCTCGACGCAATCCACGCCCGCGGCTTTACCGTCGCCATCGAAACCAACGGCACGATCAAGCCGCCTGCCGGCATCGACTGGATCTGCGTCAGCCCCAAGGGCACAGCTCCGGTCGTGATCGAACGCGGCAATGAGCTCAAGCTGGTCTACCCGCAGCTCAACGCCCTGCCGGACGCCTTCGCGCATCTGGATTTCGAACACTTCTTCCTGCAACCCATGGACGGACCGGCGCGCGCGGCCAACACCGAGCAGGCCGTCCAATACTGCATGCAGCATCCGCAATGGCGGCTCAGCCTGCAAACCCACAAATACATAGGCATTCCATGATTTACCCCCACGCCTTGCGGAGCACGCGATGATTTCCGTGACCCGCAGGCTCGAGTTCGACGCCGGCCACCGCATCCCCGATCACCGCAGCCAGTGCCGCAATCTGCACGGCCACCGCTACGTGCTGGAAATCACCCTGACGGGTGACATCGTGCAGGCGCCCGGCGAGTCCGACAACGGCATGGTGATGGACTTCTCCGAGATCAAGCACATCGCCAAGACGCACATCGTGGACGTCTGGGACCATGCGTTCCTGGTCTACGAAGGCGACGACGCCGTGCGCGGCTTTCTGGACACCCTGCCCGGGCACAAGACGGTCGTGCTTGACCGGATTCCTACCGCGGAAAACCTGGCGACCATCGTCTTCGAAACGCTGGCGCCGCAATACCACGGCCATTACGGCGCGGAACTGCGACTGACGCGCGTGCGTCTGTATGAAACGCCGAACTGCTGGGCCGACTGCAACGGCTGATCCCGGCCGGGTGGTGGGCGTCGGACACCCGATTGCGGGTTGTTTGCCCCGGTGTCTGACACCCGTTGAGAACGTCTTCCCATCGAACCGGCGCCGCCAGGGTGTCAGACACCTCGACCTGAATGTTTGACGCCGGCATCGGCTGGCATTGCATGGTGTCTGACACCCGAATCGGTCTCACACGGCCAGTCGCATTCCCGTCTTCGGCCCTGTTTTCCACTCATGGAAAACCGCCCTGCTATTTCCCCAATTGGAAAAATCTATCGGGATAGTCGCCATTTTCAATTATTAGTAAGCTAATAGATAGGATACAATCTAATTCATGCTTACTCCTTCCGACTCCCAGCTCATGGCCACCACCGCCAACCTGATGGTGCTGTCGCGCGCCTACCGCGGCGCTGCCGATAAAGCGCTTGCCGACTATGGCCTTTCTCAAGCGACTGCGTGGCCCGTCATTCTGGCCGGCCGTCTTGGCGACGGGGTTCGCCAAGGCGCGCTGGCCGAAGCTTTGGGCGTCGAAGGCCCCTCGCTTGTGCGCGTGCTGGATCAACTGGTGGCCGCCGGCCTGATGGAACGGCGCGAAGACCCCCACGATCGCCGCGCACGCACCCTGCACCTGACCGACGCCGGCCACGCGCTGCGCGCGCAGGTCGAAGATGTGCTGGTTGAACTGCGCCGCCGCATCTTTCACGACGTCAGCGAATCCGATCTGCAAGCCTGCCTGCGCGTCTTCGACGCCCTGAAGGTGTCGCTGGGCCGCAGCGGCGCTGGCGCGCAAGAGGACGCGCGGCCATGAAGCTGCCCAACGTCCGCGAAACCGTCTTCTCGCTCAAGAGCTACCTGAGCGCCATCATGGCGCTCTACCTGGCTTACAGCATTGGTTTGCCGCGTCCGTTCTGGGCCATGACCACCGCTTACGTCGTGGCGCAGCCGTGGTCCGGCGCCGTGCGTTCCAAGGCGCTGTACCGCCTGGTCGGCACCTTCTTCGGGTCGGCGGCCACCGTGTACATGGTGCCGCGGCTGTCGAACTCGCCCGTCGTCATGACCGGCGCGATGGTGCTGTGGGTGGGCGCCTGCCTGTACATGTCGGTGCTGGACCGCACGCCGCGGTCCTATCTGTTCATGCTGGCCGGCTACACCGCGGCGATGATCGGCTTTCCCAGCGTCACCGACCCTTCGCTCGTGTTCGACACGGCACTGGCCCGCGTCGAGGAAATCAGCCTGGGCATCGTGTGCGCCACGCTGATCCACAGCATCGTGCTGCCGCGCGGCCTGGCGCCCGCGTTGACGCTGCAACTGGACAAGGCCGTGCGCGATGCGCGCAACTGGATGCACGACACGCTCAGCGGCAAGGCCGCCGAACAGCGCGACAAGGACCGCCGCGAGCTGGCCAACGACATCACGCAACTGCGCCTCTTGTCCACCCACGTTCCTTTCGACACCAGCAACCTGCGCTGGACCGCGGGCGCCGTGCGCGCCATGCAGGACCAGATCGCGGCGCTGACGCCTGCCGTGTCCGCCGTCGAAGACCGCATGCGCGCCTTGCAGGCCAACGGCCAGACGCTGCCCGAACCCGTGCAGTCGCTGCTCTCCGATATCTCGGAATGGATCAACGCCGGCCCGCAGGCCTCGCACGAGACCGCCGTGCAGTTGCGCGCCGCCGTGACGCGGCTGACACCCGGCATCGACAGCCGTTCCACCTGGCGCGACGCGCTGCTGGCCAGCCTGATGGCGCGTCTGCGCGAACTGATCGACACCTATGACGAATGCCTGGCGCTGCGCCGCGACATCCGCGCCGGGCTGCAGGGTGCGCCGGTGCGCGCCCCGCGCACGACCCGCGATCCGAACTCCGCGCTACACCGCGACCACGGCATGGCGCTGCTGTCGGCGCTGGCCGCGGGCCTGGCCATTTCGGTGTGCTGCGCCTTCTGGATCGGCACGGCCTGGAGCAACGGCGCCACCGCCGCGCTGATGGCCGCGATCTTCAGCTGCTTTTTCGCCTCGCAGGACAATCCCGTGCCCGGCATCATGCAGTTCCTGACCTACACGGTGTATTCCATCCCGCTGTCGGCGCTGTATCTGCTGGGCATCATGCCGGCCATTCATTCGTTCGAGATGCTGGCGCTGTCCATGCTGCCGACCGCCTTCGTGCTGGGCGTGTTCATCGCCCGCCCGGCCAGCACCGGCAAGGCCATGGCGATGCTGTTCGGGTTCCTGGGCACCATGGCGCTGCAGGACACCAACACCGCCGACGTCGTGTCGTTCATCGACACGCAGGTCGCGCAGTGCATGGGCGTGGCCACGGCCGCGATCATTGCGGCCATTTTCCGCACCGTCAGTGTCGACTGGAGCGCACGCCGCATCCAGGCCGCCAACTGGAAAGAACTGGCGACGCTGGCCAGTTCGCCGCGCGCGCCCTCGCGCCACACGTACACGGCCCGCATGCTGGACCGCATCGGCCTGTTGCAGCCGCGACTGGCGCTGGCCAAGCGGCCCGACGACCTGGTGGCCGCCGACGCGCTGAAGGACCTGCGCGTAGGCCGCGACATCACCGAGCTGCAGCGGGCGCGCCGCCATCTGCCAATGGCGGAACCCACGATCCAGCCGGTGCTGAACAGCCTGGCGCAGTTCTTCAAGATCCGTTCGTCGGGCCGCGTGCAGGACAAGACGCCGGAATTCCTGGCGCAGATCGACCGCGCACTGTGCAGTGTTGCCGCCACCCCGCAAGGCCCCCATGCGCGCGACCGCGCCGTGGTGGCGCTGGTCGGCATCCGCCGCGCCTTCTTTCCCGACGCGCCCGACTATCAACCCGCCCATCCGACCCTGGAGGGCCAAGCATCATGATTGGCGAATTCAATCTCTACGGCATTTATTTCCCCTGGCTGCTCGTGCTGGGCGTCGTCACCCTGGCCGTGGCCTGGGGCGTGCGCCGCGTGCTGGCACGCGCCGGGCTGTATCGCCTGGTGTGGCACCCCGCGCTTTTTGATTTGGCGCTCTTCGTGGTGCTGCTGTACGGCGTCTCCCTCATTTCCCCGCATTTTCTTCAGAGATAGGTATGAAACTCCCCAATGCCCTTCGCCCTGCTGCTATCGGCAAGTTCGCAGTGACGGCCGTCGTCGTCGCCGCCGCCGCTTACGCCGGCTGGCAGCTTTGGGATCACTATGAAGTCGAACCCTGGACGCGCGATGGCCGCGTCAAGGCCTATGTCGTGCAGGTGGCGCCCGACGTCTCTGGCCTGGTGACCAGCGTGCCCGTGCACGACAACCAGGACGTGAAGGCCGGCGACCTCTTGTTCGAGATCGACCGCGCCCGCTTCCAGCTGGCGTACGACCAGGCCCAGGCCTCGGTCCGTTCGCAGCAGGTGGCGCACGACCAGGCGCTGCGCGATGCCAAGCGCAACCGCTCGCTGGGTCAGCTTGTCGCGGCCGAAGCCGTGGAACAGAGCCAGACCAAGGTGCAGCAGACCGAAGCCGCGCTTGCGCAGGCGCAGGTGCAACTGAACACCGCCCGCCTGAATCTGGAACGCAGCCGCGTCGTGGCCGCCAGCGATGGCCGCATCACCAACCTGGATCTGCGCGCGGGCTCCTACGCCACCGCCGGCCACGGCGTGATGGCGCTGGTGGATGCCGGTTCGTTCTACGTCGAAGGCTACTTCGAGGAAACCAAGCTGCCCGGCATCCACGAAGGCGACCCCGTCACCGTGACGCTGATGGGCGAACCGCGCCACATCCGCGGCCACGTCGAAAGCATTGCCCTGGGCATCGCGGACCGCGACCGCAGCACTGGCGCCAATCTGCTTCCCAACGTGAACCCGACCTTCAACTGGGTCCGCCTGGCGCAGCGCATTCCGGTGCGCGTGAAGATCGACGAGGTGCCCGAAGGCGTGCGCCTGGTCGCCGGCCAGACCGCCACCGTCTCGGTGGACGACCGCCCCGCGCAAGCCGCAGCCGCCGCGCCCCACTCCTCCTGACGCCAGCGCGCACCGACCCACTTTTGCGGAAATCCTCAAACCTTTATCGACGCCAAGCCGTACCTGCCATGAACACCAGACTCCTCCTCCCGCTGACGCTGGCCCTCGCGCTGGCCGGATGCGCCGCCGTCGGCCCCGACTACCAGGTGCCGCCGGAGGCCGTCTCCCAGCGGCCGAGCGCGCAATCCTCCTTTGTGGAGGCGCAGGCCGGCGTGTACCGGCAAGAGGCAGTCCCCGGCCACTGGTGGCGCCTGTACAACGACCCGGTGCTGGACGGCCTGGTGGAAAAGGCCCTGGCCGCGAACACCGACCTGCGCGTGGCCAGCGCCAATCTCGAACGCGCCCAGGCTGCCGTACAGGAAACGAAAGCCCAGCAGCAGCCCACGATCGGCGTCAATGCCTCGCCCACGTTCGGCCACGTTTCCGGCTTGCAGGAACTTCAGCCCGGCATCGATCCGCCGAACCGATGGTCGTATTCCACCGGCGCCAGCGTGTCGTATCAGCTGGACCTCTTCGGCCAGATCCGCCGCGCCGTGGAAGCCTCCACCGATGACGCGCAGGCCGCGCAGGCCGCGTACGACGCCACCCGCGTCACCGTCGCGGCCGAGACGGCGCGCGCCTACGCCAACATGTGCGCGGCAGGCATGCAGCTTGCCTCGGCGCAGCATTCCGTGCAGGTGCAGAAGGAATCGGTCGACGCCGTCAGCCGGCTGCAGCGCGCCGGCCGCGGCACCGCGCTGGACGTCACGCGGGCGCGCAGCCAGCTCGAACAATTGCAGGCCAACCTGCCGCCGTTCCAGGCGCAGCAGCGCACCGCGCTTTACCGCCTGGCTGCGTTGACCGGCCAGACGCCTGGCGAGATCCCGCCCGCCCTGCTGCAATGCGCCGCCGCGCCCAAGCTGACCGAAACGATCCCGGTCGGGGACGGCGCGGAATTGCTGCGCCGCCGTCCCGACATCCGCCAGGCCGAACGGACGCTGGCCGCCTCCACCGCCCGCATCGGCGTGGCCACGGCCGACCTCTACCCGAAGATCACGCTGGGCCTGTCCGCCGCATCCGGCGGCCCGGCCGCCATGTTCGGCGACCGCGGCACCTTCAGCTGGAGCGTGGGCCCGCTGATCTCGTGGACGGTTCCCAACACGGGCGCCGCGCAGGCCCGCATCGCCGAAGCCGAAGCCACCACCAAAGCTGCCGCCGCCCGTTTCGACGCGGCCGTGCTGAACGCCTTGCGCGAAACCGAAAGCGCGCTGGTCGTCTACGCCCGCCAACTGGACCGAGATACCGCCCTGCGCGCGGCCCGCGACCAAAGCGCGGAAGCAGCCTCGCAAGCGCGCCGCCTGTTCCAGTACGGCAAGACGGACTACCTGACCGTGCTGGACGCCGAGCGCACGCTGGCCGGCAATGAAAGCGCGCTGGCCGCATCGCAGGCGGATTTGAGCAGCGACCAGATCGCGTTGTTCCTGGCGCTCGGCGGCGGCTGGGAGAAGTAGCCCGCAAAAATTGATTTCCATATTATGGGGATGACATTGCTCTTCCCAAACCCGCGCTCCTAGAATCGTCCCAAGCCAATAACTACATCAGACGATTCGAAGACGCCGCTCCGGGCACACCGGCCGCGACGCTCTAAGACGGAGACAATTCATAATATGGAACAACCGGCAAGCACCCGGGATGCGCGCGTGCTCGACAGCATCACCAAGCTCACGCCGCAAGATGCTGGACGCGTCGTGATCGCCGGGTCTCATGGCGGCAGCTATGCCGCCTACTGCGCGGCGCGCGGCGGCGTGCTGGCGGTCGTCCTGAACGACGCCGGCGTGGGCTGGATGCAAGCCGGCATTGCGGGCCTGGACGATCTGCAACGTTGGGGCGTGCCCGCCGCCACCGCAAGCTATCAAAGCTGCCGTATCGGCGACGGCGCGGACATGGCCCGGAACGGCGTCATCAGCTTTGTGAACGCGCTGGCGCAAGACCTGGGCTGCAAACCGGGCATGCCCGTGTCCGAGGCCGCCTCGCGGTTGGCGCGCGCGTCGCAGAGCGCCCGTCCGCTCGCCGACGTCAAGGAATCCCGCACTGTATTCAAGACAGGTCCGGACGGCGCCCCACTGGTCGTCGGCGCCGACTCCGTCTCGCTGGTCGATTCGCGTGACGACGGCCTGATCGCCATCACGGCCTCGCACGGCGAACGGCTGGCCGGCCTGCAATCGGACGGCGTCCAGGCGTCGCCGCGCCTGGTCACCTTCAATGACGCGGGCATTGGCAAGGACAGCGCCGGGATCGGCCGCCTGCCTTTGCTTGACCAACGCGGCATTGCCGCCTTGACCGTGTCCGCGCACACCGCCCGCATCGGCGACGCCCGTTCCTGCTACGAGGAAGGAACCATTTCCTCTGCCAACGCCCGCGCCCGAGACCTGGGCTGCCGCGTCGGCACACCGCTCAAAACCTTTATCGACGCCCTGCTGAGCGGGCGCGACACCTACTAGGAGCATCACCCGCATGTCCGAGAAACTGGAAATCACCGGCGGCGAGGCCATCGCCCGCATGTTCGCGGCGCACGACGTCGGCCTGATGTTCGGCATGGGCGGCTTTCAGCTGCTGCCGTTCTATGACGCGGCGCGCCGCCTGAAGCTGAATCACAACCTGATCAACGACGAGCGCTGCGCAGTGTTCGCCGCCGACGCCTACACCAAGGTCAGCGGCCGTCCCGGCGTGTGCGACGCGACGCTGGGTCCGGGCGCGACCAATCTGGTGACCGGCCTGGCCGAAGCCTACAACGCCGGCACGGCGCTGGTGGCGCTGGTCGGCGACTCGCACCGGATGCACTCGTGGAAGAACATGACGCAGGAAGCCCGGCAGCTGGAAGTGCTGCGTCCGGTCGTGAAAGACGTGCTGCGCGTGGAGATGGTCGAGCGCATTCCCGAGCTGGTGCGGCGCGCCTTCGCCGTGGCGACCAGCGGACGTCCCGGCCCCGTGGTGCTGGACGTGCCCGAAGACATCGCGCACGCGGTCCATGTCTTTGACGCCGATGAGTTTTATTCCAGCCCCAACTACCGGCGCTCGCCCGCGCTGCGCTGCCGGCCCTCGGCCGAGGACGTGGCGCAAGCCGCCAGCATGCTGGCCGGCGCCGCCCGCCCGCTGATGCTGTGCGGCGGCGGCGTGCACATCAGCGATGCCGCCGAGACCGTCCAGGCCTTCGCGCGCAAGTTCGGCATCCCCGTCGCCCACACCATGAGCGGCAAGGGCGCGATCGCCTGCAACGATCCACTGAACGCGGGGCTGTTCGGCCGCTACAGCCGCATTGCCAACGACCTGATCGCCAAGTCGGACTGCCTGTTCGTCGTCGGCTGCAAGCTGGGCGAGGTGGCGACGCGCCGCTACGACCTGCTGGCCGCGGGCGCGCCGATCATCCATCTGGACATCGTGGCCGAGGAATTCGACCGCACCACCACGCCCGCCCTGCGGCTGTGGGGCGATGTGCGCGCCACGCTGGAAGACCTGGACACGCGCCTGGCCGCCCACGGCGAGCACGCCCGCCAACGCTACGTGGACGAGGTCGGCCAGGCCATGCACACCTGGCGCGAATCGGTGAACGCCAAGCTGACGTCGGCCGATCGGCCCGTGGGCATGGCGCGGCTGATGCAAGAGATCAATGCCTCGCTGCCGGAAGACGGCATCCTGGTTGCCGACGGCGGCTTCGCGGCGCACTGGGGCGGACTGCTGTTCGACACCAAGCGCGCGGGCCGCGGCTTCGTGCCGGACCGGGGCTTTGCTTCCATTGGCTACGGCATCCCCGGCGCAATCGGGGCGGCCGCGGCGGCCCCCGGACGCCAGGTGGTCAGCCTGACCGGCGACGGCGGCTGCAACATGTCGCTCGGCGAACTGGAGACCGCGGTGCGCATGAAGCTGGCCTTCACGCTGGTCGTGGTCAACAACGCGGCGTCGGGTTATATCAAGGCGCTGCAGCACCTGATGTACGGCCCGGGCAGCTACCAGTCTTCGGATCTGGTCGACACCAACTACGCCAACGTGGCGCGCGCGCTGGGCTGCAACGGCATCCGCGTCGAGGACCCCGCGGAGCTGCCGGCCGCGCTGGCAGAGGCGTATGCCTGCAAGGACCGCCCCACCATCCTGGACGTGGTGGTCACGCGCGACCCCGCGCACATGTTGCCGGGCGTGGACAGCCGGGCGGCCAAAATCAAGCCGGGCGACCGCATCGCCTGACGGCGGCGCGCAACGCCTGGTTCGACACACAACAAAATCAAGCAAGGAGACAACCCATCATGAAGCGCAGAACCTGGATCAAGCTGGCGGCCGCCGCTGCAACGCTGTCGCTGGCGGGCGCCGCCGCGGCGCAGGCCACCTACCCCGACCGCCCCATCCGCCTGATCGTGCCCTTCCCGCCCGGCGGCACGTCCGACGTGGTCGGCCGCATCTTTGCCGAGGCGCTGGCCAAGCAGATCGGCCAGCCCGTCGTGGTGGAAAACCGGGGCGGCGCGGGTGGCACCGTGGGTAGCCGCGCCGTGGCCTCGGCTGCGCCGGACGGTTATACGCTTCTGCTGGGCACGTCCAGCACCAACGGCACCAATCCCGCCGTGTACAAGAACCTGCCCTACGACGCGGTAAAGGACTTCACGCCGGTCACGCAGATCATCCGGGTGCCGGGCGTGATTGTGGTGAACAAGAACTTTCCCGCCAAGGACTATGCGTCGTTCACCGCCTTGATCAAGGGCGCGCCGGGCAAGTATTCCTACGCGTCGTCCGGCAACGGCGGCGCCACGCACATGGCGATGGAGTACTACAAGTCGCTGTCCGGCCTGGACATGATGCACGTGCCTTACCGTGGCACCGGTCCCGCGCTGAACGACGTGATCGCCGGTCAGGTGCCCATCCTGTGGGATACGGCCGCGTCGTCGATGGCGCACATCCAGTCGGGCAGCCTGCGCCCGATCGTGGTGGCCGCCAAGTCGCGCCTGCCGCAATTGCCCGACGTACCCACCTTCGCGGAAGTGGGTTTGCCCGACTATGACGCGGAAATGTGGAACGGGCTGCTGGCGCCTGCCGGCCTGCCGAAGGACGTGCTGGCCAAGCTCAACGACGCGTCGCGCAAGGCGCTGGCGGACAAGGACGTGCAGGCCAAGTACGCCGGTGTTGGCGCGTATGTTGTCGCCGACAAGCCCGAGGCCTTTGCCGCGATGATCCAGGACGACGTGACCAAGTGGAAGAAGGTGGCCGACTTCGCCCACATCTCGGCGGAATGACATGGGCGAGCGGCTGAAAGACAAGGTGGCGCTGGTGTTTGGCGCGGGGTCGTCCGGCCCGGGCTGGGGCAACGGCAAGGCCGCGGCGGCGCTGTATGCGCGTGAAGGCGCGTGGGTCTTTGCGGTGGACGTCAGGGAGGACGCCGCGCGCGAAACCTGCGCCATCATCGAAGCCGAAGGCGGCCGTTGCCAGGCGCTGACGGCCGACGTGACGGACTCCGCGCAGATCCAGGCCGCGGTCGCCGCCGTGCTGGCGGCCGCCGGACGCATCGACGTGCTGCACAACAACGTGGGCATCACCGAAATGGGCGATCCCATCGAGGCCAGCGAGGAAAGCTGGCATCGCGTGCTGGACACCAACCTGACCGGCGTGTTCCTGACCTGCAAGCATGTGCTGCCCGCCATGCTGGCGCAGGGATCGGGCAGCATCGTCAACATTTCGTCGCTGGCCTCAATTCAGGTCAATTCGTATCCGTACACCTCGTACTACGCGGCCAAGGCGGGATTGAACCATCTGACGCGGTCGCTGGCGGTGCGCTACGCGCCGGACAACATCCGCGTGAACGCCGTGCTGCCTGGCGTCATCGACACCCCATTGATCTACAAGCAGATCGCGGGGCAATTCGACGACGTCGAGGAAATGCGGCGGCGGCGCAATGCCGCCAGTCCGATGGGGCGGATGGGGGATGCGTGGGACGTCGCCCACGCCGCGCTGTTCCTGGCGAGCGACGAGGCCAAGTACATCACCGGCGTCTGCCTGCCGGTGGATGGCGGCAAGGCCTGCGCGGGGCGCTGACCTCGCTGCGGGTTTCTAACTGACGCGCCGCGCGGCGGTCAGACGCGCGGCGCCAAATCCGCCGACAATTCCGAGGCCGCACGCTGCAATGCGGCCACCACATCGGTCAGGCGCGCGCCAGAAAGACGTGAGCGAATCGCCGCCACGCTCAACGCCGCCACCACGTGCTGTTCGCGGTCGAACACCGGCACGCCCACGCCCAGCATGTCGGGAATGATGCGGCCCGGGTTGAGCGCATAGCCATTCTTGCGCGCGGCGGCGATGTCCTCGCGCAGCATGTCGGTGGACGGCAGATCGGGCGCCGCGCTGGCGTCATAGCGCGCCAGCACACGATCGATATCGTCGTTGGGCAGGAACGCCAGCAACGCCAGGCTGCCCGCCCCCACGCCCAGCGGGCGGCGGTGGCCGACTTCCAGCGTCAGGATCTTGATGGGAAAGTCGCCGGTCTTGCGGTCCACGCAGACCGCTTCGTGTCCCGAGCGCACGGACAGGAAGCTGGTGTCGCCCGTGGACTGCGCAAGCCGGAGCACGGCGGATTCGGCGATTGCCTTGATGCCGTGCCGGCTCTCGGCCGCCAGCCCCAGGATGTAGGATTCGCGGCCAAGGCTGTAGGTCTTGAGCCGGGGATTGAGCGACAGAAAGCCTTCCTGCAGCAAGGCCGACAGCATGCGGTGCGCGGTGGGCGGCGTCAGGCCCACATCGCGCACGACGTCGGTCAGGCCCACGCCGCGCGCCGGCGCCGCCCCGACGTATTTAAGAATGCGCAGCACGCGGAAAATGCTTTGCGCGCCGCCGACGGCGTCGGCCGCGCGTTGGGGCAAACCTCCCATCAATGCACCGTCGTGCCGTCCGGCGGCGTCTGGTTCAGGCCCAGCGCGGCCTCCCAGCTGCGCAGCGGCACGCAGGTCTGCAGGCGGACGATGGCTCGCTGGATCAGGGCGGGATGCAGTTCGTGGCCCACGTGGGTGGCGATGTCGATGGTGGAGTCGCCGTGCAGTTCGGCCAGGCGGGCCTGCGCCGCCTGCGCCTGCGAAACGCTCATGACCGCGTCGTCGGCGCCGTGCAGCAGATGAATCGTGGTGTATAGCGGGGCGTTCTTGGGCAGTTGCGCGTAGCGGCCCGAGAACGCGATGACGCGGCCGGCCATGCCGTCGTGCGCCTGCACCAGCTCCAGCGCCATGATGGCGCCCTGCGAAAAGCCGGCCACCGCGGTGTCGGACTGCAGCAGGCCGAAGCGCGCCTGGGCTTCGCGCACGTAGGTTTCCAACTGCGGCATGGCCTGGGCCACGCGCTCGGCGCGGTTGTCTTCGGTGACGCCGCGCACGGAGAACCACTGCCGGCCCGCGCCGCCGCCGTCAAAGGCCTCGAAACCTTCGGGGATCAGCACGGCCGCGGTCGGAAAGGCCGCGCGCACCGCCTGGGCCAAGGGCTCCAGGCTGGCGGGCGATCCGCCCACGCCGTGCAGCAGGATGAAGAGCTGGCGCACGTCGACGCCCGGATCGGGAAGAAATTCGATAGAACTGGAAGACGCCATGAAACTGCTCCGTGCTGGCCTGGGACGGTGGAACTGCGCCCCGATTGCCGCATTGTAAAATGCGCCGCGCCCGGCATCGTACCGATGACGCGGGCCACCCTACACCTTCGTAATGCACACACCGAACATCGACTCGGGCGCCGCCGCGCCTGCCAGCAATACTGCCAACAACAATCAGCTGCACCGCGTGCTCAAGGCGCGCCACCTCACGATGATAGCGCTGGGCGGGGCCATCGGCACCGGCCTGTTCGTCGCTTCCGGCGCGGCCATCGCGCAAGCGGGTCCGGGCGGCGCGCTGATGGTCTATCTGGTGATCGGCCTGATGGTGTACTTCATCATGACCAGCCTGGGCGAGCTTGCCACGTTCATGCCGGTGTCGGGGTCGTTCTGCACTTATGCGTCGCGCTACGTCGATCCGGGCTTCGGCTTTGCGCTGGGCTGGAATTTCTGGGTGAGCTGGGCCACGGTGGTGGCGGTGGACGTGGTGGCGGCGCAGCTCGTCATGGCGTACTGGCTGCCGGACACCCCAGGATGGATATGGAGCGTGGGCTTCCTGGCGCTGACCTTTGGGCTGAACGCCTTCTCGGCGCGCAGCTTCGGCGAGGCGGAATACTGGTTCGCCATCATCAAGGTGGTGGCGGTGCTGTGCTTCATCGTGGTGGGCGTGGCGATGCTGGCCGGCATCATCCACGGCGGCGGGCCGGTGGGCATGGACAACTGGAAGGTGGGCGACGCGCCCTTCGTCGGCAACGCGGCGACGTGGGTGGGCGTGGCGATGGTGGTGGCCTATTCCTTTCAGGGCACCGAACTGGTGGGCGTGGCGGCCGGCGAATCCGAAAACCCCCGGCGCAACGTGCCGCGCGCAATCAACAGCGTGTTCTGGCGCATCCTGCTGTTCTATGTGCTGGCCATCCTGATCATCGGCCTGCTGGTGCCCTACACCGATCCGCAACTGCTGCGCAACGAGGTCGAGGACATCGCGGTCAGCCCCTTCACGCTGGTGTTCGAGCACGCAGGCCTGCTGTCGGCGGCCACGGTGATGAACGCGGTGATCCTGACCTCGGTGCTGTCGGCCGGCAATTCGGGCATGTATGCGGCGACGCGGATGCTGTTCAACATGGCGGCCGAGGGCCAGGCGCCCGCGCTCTTCAAGCGGCTCACCCCGCGCGGCGTGCCGCTGTATGCGCTGCTGGCCACGACGCTGCTGGCGTGTCTATGCCTGTTCAGCGTGGTGTACAGCCCGAAGGCCGTCTACATCTGGCTGCTCAATTTCGCGGGGATGACGGAATTCATCGTGTGGCTGAGCATCGCGGTCAGCCATTACCGCTTCCGTCAGGGCTACGTGAAGCACGGTTACGACACCGCCAACCTGCCGTACAAGGCGGGACTTTTTCCGTTCGGGCCGCTGCTGGCCTTCGTGCTGTGTCTGGTGGTCACGCTGGGACAGAACTATCAGGCGTTCCTGGAAGAACGCATCGACTGGATCGGCGTGGTGTCGACGTACCTGGCCATTCCGCTGTTCCTGGGACTGTGGATCGGCCACCGGCTGCTGCGCGGCTCGCGCTGGGTGAAGTACCAGGACATGCGGTTCTAGCACTTTTCGGGGCACTTTTCGGGGCACTTTTCGATACGTCCGGCCGGCGCAAAGCCCGGTACAATACTGTATATTCATACAGGTATTGAGCACCAGGCGCTTTTGCCATGCAGTCCCCCGAACATATCCATCCCGCGTTGTGGCGCGCCACGCAGTTGGCCAAAGGCGCCGCACGCACCCTGCCAACCGGGCACGCGGCGCTGTCGGCCGAACTGCCGGATAACGGCTGGCCGCTCGGATCGCTCGTCGAACTGCTCACCCCCCATCCCGGCATCGGAGAAATCCGCCTGCTGCGTCCGGCGCTGGCCCAATTGGAAACGCGGCGTCCCATTGCCCTGGTGCAGCCGCCGCACGTGCCGCACATCGCCAGCTGGATGAGCTGGCGGCTGGATCCCCGGCAACTGCTCTGGGTGGCGCCCGAAAAACCGGTCGATGCGCTGTGGGCCAGCGAACAGATCCTGAAAAACGCCAGTTGCGGCGCGCTGATCTGCTGGCTGCCCCACGTGCGCCCCGAATCCCTGCGCCGCCTGCACCTGGCCGCCCAGGCCAGCGACCTGCTGTTCATCGCCGTGCGCCCGTCCCGCGCCGCGCAGACCGCCACGCCCGCCGCCTTGCGGCTGGCGCTGGCGCCCGCGCCCGGCGGCCTGTCCGTCCACATCCTGAAGCGCCGGGGGCCTGTCTGCGACACCCCACTCTACGTGGGCCTGGAGCCCGGCGCGCTTACTCCCTCTTCTCCCCGCCATGCGCCTCTGGATCGCCGCCTACCTGCGCTGCCTGCCGCTGGACGCCCTACGCCCGCACTGGCCGCATGAACAGGAGGCGTTCGCCGTTCTGGATCAGGAACGGGTCGCCGCCCTGACGCCCGCCGCCCGCCAGGCCGGCGTGACGCCCGGCATGCGCCGCGCGGGCGCGGCGGCCATCGCCCCTGGCGTGGAACTGCTGCCCCGCAATGCGCTGGCCGAGGCCGACGCCCTGCACGGCGCGGCGCTGGCCCTCTTGCAGTACACCCCCGAAATCGCCCTGGCCGACGGCGACACCGTGCTGCTGAACGTGGGCGCCAGCCTGATGTTCTTTCGGGGGCCGCGGGCGCTGAGCCGACGGGTCGCCGCCACGCTGCGCGCGCTGGATCTGCGGGTGTCGCTGGGCATGGCGCCCACGGCCAAGGGCGCCTGGCTGCTAGCGCGGCGCGCCGGCCGGCGCGTTCCCCGCCGCACACTGAAGCTATCCACCCTGGCGCGGCGGCTCGATGCCCTGCCGCTGTCGCTGCTGCCCCAGGCGCAAGACCGCCGCAACTGGCTGGACGACATCGGTTGCCACACGCTGGCGCACCTGCGCGCCCTGCCCCGCGCGGGCCTGCAGCGGCGCAGCGCGCCCGATCTGCTGCAGGCGCTGGACGCCGCTTACGGCCAGGTACCCGAACTCTACCGCTGGCTCGAACCGCCCAACCAGTTTTCGCGGCGGATCGAGCTCATGGACTACATGGAGAACACCAGCGCCGTGCTGGCCGTGGCGGGCCGGCTGGCCGAGCAGCTGGGCGGCTGGCTGACCGCCCGCCAACTGGCCGTGCGGCGCGTGGTGCTCAGCATGGACCACGAACGCGGCCGCCACGCCCGCCCGCCCACCGAACTTGAAGTGGCCCTGGCCCAGCCCATCTGGCAGGCGCCCCAGCTGCTGCATCTGCTGCGCGAAAAGCTCAACCACTTCACGCTGGAAGCCCCCGTCATCGCCGTGACGCTGCACGCGCCCGACACCGTCGAGCAGCCCGCCGCCAGCACCACGCTGTTCCCCGAGCCGGGCGGCACCGCCGCCGACCACGCGCGGCTCCTGGACCTGCTGGTGGCGCGCCTGGGCCGCGACCGGGTGCGCCATGCCCAGCCCACCGCCGACCATCGCCCCGAAGCCGCCAACGCTTGGGGCGACGCGCTTGCCGCGCCCGAACGCCCCGTCCCTCTTCCGCCGCTGCTCGACCGCCCGTTCTGGCTGCTGGAAACCCCGCAGCCCCTCAAGCTGTCGGGCCATCGCCCCCACTACGCCGGCCAGGCGCTGCGGCTGATGCGCGGCCCGGAACGCATCGAAAGCGGCTGGTGGGACCCCTCCCTGACCGTGCGCGATTACTTCGTCGCCGAAGACGCGGCGGGCGCGCGCTACTGGATTTACCGCGAGCGCGACGCCGAGGACGCGCGCTGGTTCCTGCACGGACTGTACGCCTGACATGCGCATGGACGACGACGCCCCCGATCCGCTGGACCCCGCTGAGGTCCTGGCCCAGTTGCCCGGCTATGCCGAGCTGCAATGCCAGTCCAATTTTTCTTTCCTGCAAGGCGCCTCGCACCCCGAGGAACTGGCCGCGCGGGCGGCCGAGCTCGGCTACGCCGCGCTGGCCCTGACCGACGAGTGCTCGCTGGCGGGCGTGGTGCGGGCCCACACCGAAGCCAAAACCCTCAAGCTGCCGTTCATCGTCGGCGCCACGTTCCAGCTGCGCGCCGCGCCCGACGCCGCACCGCTCGGCCTGACCCTGCTGGCACAGACCCGCGAAGGCTACGGCAACCTGTCGGAATTCATCACGCTGGGCCGCACCCGGGCGCCCAAGGGCGAGTACCGCCTTTCCCCGCAAGACCTTGCCGATCCGCCAGCCGGCCACGCGCATCTGCGCAGTCTGCCGGAATGCCTGGCCATCCTGACGCCCGCCTACGGCACCGACGCCGACCGCATGGCCGACCAGGCCCGCTGGCTGGCGCGCGTCTTTCCGGGCCGCGCGTGGGTGGGGCTGAATCTGCTGCATCAGTCGCGCGACGACCTGCACCGCGCCGCCGTCGAGCACGCGGCCCAGGCCTCGCAACTGCCGATCGTGGCGGTCGGCCAGGTGCAGATGCATGTCCGCTCGCGCAAGCCGCTGCACGACACACTGACCGGCATCCGCACCCGCCAGCAGGTGTCGCAATGCGGCTACGAACTCTCGGGCAATGCCGAACAACACCTGCGCAGCCGCATGCGGCTGGCCAGCCTGTATCCGCCCGACGCGCTGGCGCAGACCCTGGCGGTTGCGCGCCGCTGCACGTTTTCGCTGGACGAGCTGCATTACGAATACCCCGACGAGATCGTGCCGCCCGGCCACACGCCGGCCAGCTACCTGCGCCAGGAAGCACGGGCCGGGGCCGCCCGGCGCTTTCCCCAGGGTGTGCCCGACAGCGTCACGGCGCAGATCGACAAGGAACTGGAGCTCATCGCGGACCTCAACTACGAGGCCTACTTCCTGACCGTCTACGACATCGTGCAGTTCGCCCGCAACGCCGGCATCCTGTGCCAGGGCCGGGGCTCGGCCGCCAACTCCGCCGTGTGCTATTGCCTGGGCATCACCGCAGTGGACCCGCAGCGCGGCAACAACCTGTTCGAACGTTTCATCAGCAAGGAACGCAACGAACCGCCCGACATCGACGTCGACTTCGAACACCAACGCCGCGAAGAAGTCATCCAGTACATCTACGGCAAATACGGCCGTGACCGCGCCGCCCTGACCGCAGTGGTCATCTCGTACCG
>Ga0213827_1000131_pt1 | contig 94856 bp, 76 predicted proteins | sample MC6MC0898MG_FD_180669 | JGI IMG/M metagenome (GOLD analysis project Ga0213827, IMG submission 180669) | Enriched soil aggregate microbial communities from Iowa State University, Ames, United States - MC6-MC0898-MG | ecosystem: Environmental > Terrestrial > Soil > Unclassified | place: USA: Iowa...
CAGATCTGGATTTACTGACTTTGTATTATCATTTTGGACGTTACCTGCTGATCGCAAGTTCGAGACAAGGTGGAAGACCCGCCAATTTACAGGGGATTTGGAATGATCATGTACAGCCGCCTTGGGGAAGTAATTACACCACGAATATCAATACCGAAATGAATTATTGGTTGGCAGAAAATACCAACTTGTCCGAATGCCATCAGCCCCTATTTGATTTTATGGAGGAACTGGCGGTCAATGGAGCGCAAACTGCTGCTGTAAATTACAATATAAAGGAAGGCTGGGTAGTTCACCATAATTCGGACCTGTGGGCCAAGACCTCTCCTCCTGGAGGGTATGACTGGGACCCTAAAGGTATGCCACGATGGTCTGCATGGCCAATGGCCGCAGCGTGGTTCAGCACACATTTGTGGGAGCATTATCGCTTTACAGGAGATAAATCTTTTCTCCAAAATAAAGCCTATCCACTGATGAAGGGGGCGGCTCAGTTTATGTTGCATTGGCTGATCGCTGATCCTGAAAATAAATATTTGATAACAAACCCTTCTACATCACCTGAAAATACAATTAAAATAGCAGGAAAGGAATATCAATTGACCATGGCATCCACGATGGATATGGCCATTATCCGCGAGCTATTTACTGCGGTTATTCGCTCTTGCGATGTACTGCAGATCGACCCTGAGTTTAAATCGACATTAGAACAGGCGAGTGCAAAATTATATCCTTATCAGGTTGGACAGTATGGTCAACTGCAAGAATGGTTTAAAGATTGGGATGATCCCAAAGATCAGCATAGACATATTTCGCATCTTTTTGGACTCTATCCTGGTAACCAGATTAGCGTTACAGAAAATAGTGAATTGGCCGCTGCGGCAAAAAAATCACTGCTTTTGCGTGGTGATGTGAGTACAGGTTGGTCGATGGCATGGAAAACAAATTGGTGGGCAAGATTACAGGATGGAAACCACGCTTATAAAATTCTTAAGGATGCGCTGAACTTTATTGATCCCAAACTGGATCGCGCTCAGATGAGCGGTGGTGGTGCTTATCCGAACTTATTTGATGCACATCCCCCTTTTCAGATCGACGGCAATTTTGGCGCAACAGCTGGAATGACTGAAATGCTTTTGCAAAGTCACGATGGTGCTATTCATCTATTGCCAGCGCTGCCCGATGAGTGGTCGACAGGGCATATCAAGGGAATTAAGGCAAGGGGAAACTTTACAGTAGACATCGATTGGAAGGATAATAAATTGCAACAGACACGCATCGTTTCCAATATAGGTGGAATATGCAAGTTGCGCACCTCTATGCCAGTGAAGGTAATTGGAACGAGTGGGAATAAAGTCAATGGGGCTGAAAATGAATTGCTATACAAACCAGGTTCATTGAAATACCATATCCTTGACCGCGAAAAATTATCGCCTTTATCAATCAAAGAAACTTTTGAAATTGAATTTCAAACAGTCAAGGGCAAGGAGTACCGAATTATCCCGATATAGCATATAAAAATCTAAGGAAATGAATTTAAAATCAATCTTCAGACTAGCGTGCACATTTATTGGGATTGTGCTGCTCCCCCTGTTCGCTGGGGCGAATGAACCCAATCGATCTTTCAAGAGTAAAATCGTGACGGTTTTGCGTCCTATTATAAAAAAGCAATCAAAATGGGCCATGAAGCAAAAGCCCTTGACCGTGACGGCTTACCCTGCAGTTCGAAGTAGCGGTGGTATCCATGACTTTTACTCGGAAGGCGACTATTGGTGGCCAGATCCAATGGATGCGGGCGCCCCCTATGTCCAACGGGATGGTATGAGCAATCCAGCCAACTTTGTTGACCATCGAAAAGCCATGATCCGTTTTAGTCGAATTATCGGCGCCCTAGCTTCGGCCTACCGTTTGAATCCGGATAAAAAATATGTGCAGCAGGCGTTGGTTCATTTGAAAGCTTGGTTTGTCGACTCGGAGACGATGATGAATCCAAATCTGCTGTATGCCCAAGCAGTACAAGGACGATTTACAGGTCGCGGTATCGGCATTATTGATACCATTCATTTAATGGAAGTGGCGCAGGGCGTCAAAGTGCTCGAAAATGATCCAAACTTTCCACAGTCAACCAAAGATGTTATACATCGTTGGTTTGCAACATATCTGCGCTGGTTGACTGAGCACCAATATGGTAAAGACGAAATGAATGCAGCAAACAATCATGGCACCTGTTGGGTTATGCAGGTCGCATCCTTTGCCAGTCTAGTGCAGGATACAGCTTTGCTCAAGATGTGCGCTGAACGCTACCAGCAAATTTTATTACCCAGCCAGATGGAAAAAGATGGTAGCTTTCCCCGGGAGCTCCAACGGACCAAGCCTTTTGGATATTCCCTCTTTAATCTAGATGCCATGACCATGATTTGCCATATCCTGTCTACAACAAATGAACCGTTGTGGCAATATACGTTACCCGATGGACGTACAATCAAAAAAGGGGTGGATTTTATGATACCTTATATTAGTGATAAGAACAAATGGCCTTATCAAAAAGACGTGATGTACTGGGAGCAATGGCCTATTGCTCAACCTGCTCTTATCTTTGCTGCAACCGCTTACCAAGACGGCAGCTATTTGAAACTTTGGGTTGAGCTCGATCATAATCCCAAGGAGGAAGAGGTCATTCGTAACTTGCCCATCCGTAATCCTTTAATATGGTTGTAATGCTGGGATACCAATTTTATCCAGCTATAAATCTTACCAATTAACCTTTTATTTAAACAAACCTAAATGTAATATGATTTTCAATATGAATATACTGCTGTCAAAACATGTCGATGTTTCGAATCGTTTTATCCGAAAAAGACGATTTATTGTTTCGATACTGAGTTTGACAACTATCCTTTGTGGCATTCAGGAAACAAAAGCGCAGAGCGCAAACCAATTGAAAAAAGCTTGGGATCGTGCGGATAGACAGTCGCAATTGCTCTATAAAGAACTACAGGTGCTAAAAAAAGCTGATTCTACATTAGCATCTCCACGTACACTCTCCGAAAATAACGAGTTGGTGGCCGTTAAACGTGGCGATTGGACAAGTGGTTTTTATCCTGGGGTTTTATGGTATTTATACGAGAAATCCGGAAAACATAAATGGAAAGAACTGGCGGGTGAATTGACCGGAGGTATCGAAGACGAACAGTATAACGGGAAAACCCATGATATGGGCTTTAAGATTTTCTGTAGTGTTGGTAACGGTTATCGGCTTACGGCCAATGCACATTATCGCGATGTCATTATCCAATCCGCTAAAACTTTGGCAACACGCTTTAATCCTAAGGTCGGATGCATCCGTTCTTGGGATCATAATAGCCATCGTTGGGATTTTCCAGTCATTATAGATAACATGCTCAATCTGGAATTGCTTTTTGAAGCAACAAAATTGACCGGGGACTCTAGCTATTATCATATCGCTGTAAGTCATGCAAACACGACAATGAAAAACCACTTTAGGTCGGACTATAGCACCTACCATGTTATTGACTATAATCCTGCGACAGGTGAAGTACAGCACAAAAATACACATCAAGGATTTAGTGATGAGTCTACCTGGGCTCGGGGAGAAGCATGGGCACTCTATGGTTATACCATGTGCTATCGTGAGACCGGTGATCCAAAATACCTGCAGCAAGCTGAGAAGGTTGCGCACTGGCTTTTTGGCCATCCGCGTATGCCTAAGGATTTAATCCCTTATTGGGATTTCGATGCACCTCATATTCCGAATGAACCGAGGGATGTTTCAGCTGCCACTGTGATCGCGTCGGGACTATTGGAGTTGAGTACATTCAGCAATCAGGGGAAAGACTATTTGAGCAAAGCGCAGACAATAATGTCTAATCTGATTGACCACTATATGTCCCCTCCAAATAAAAATAAAGGGTTTATTTTACTGCATAGTACAGGATCAAAACCCTCCAATACCGAAGTAGATAAGCCATTAAGTTACGCAGATTACTATTTTTTAGAAGCCTTGCTTCGGGAGGAAAACTTGCGTTCGGGACGGGCACAGTCAAGCCTGGTTCGAAAAGACCCCGAAGGTAAACTCATCTATTTTCCAGATGATAAGGGAAATATAGTCCCTGATTTCAGTCGAGTTGGTTATCATCAAGGAAATCGACCGCTCCCAGCTGTAGCCAGCACTATTTCATTGCATCCTACAGCAGATGGAACTGATCAGCAGATGATACAACGTGCCATCGATGAAATCTCAAACAAACCCCTTGATAAAAACGGATATAGAGGGGCGATAACGCTGAAAAAAGGAATTTACAATATACCTGGAAGTCTACTGATCAAATCGAGTGGTATTGTGTTGAGAGGAGAGGGGGCTGCCGAAGGTGAAACGTTATTGCGTGCCACGGGAAAGCAACAACGTAGCTTATTGAAAATTTCTGGTGACGGAAACTATGTCGAAGATCAGGCTAAAGCGCAAGTGCTTGAAGCAACATATATACCTGTCGGAAGTAAGTATGTCGTTGTCGATGATAGTCGTGATTTTCAGAAAGGGGCATCAGTACTCCTTTCTTATGAACTCAATGAGGTGTGGATTAAAGCGGTCAAAATGGATCAAATTATAGCAAGGGAAGGAACAAAACAATGGACAACTAAGGAATATAAACTAAAATTTGAACGTGTTATTTCTTCCATTAGTGGAGACACGCTGTTTTTAGATAATCCAGTTGTCATGGCCATAGATCCGAGGTTTGGTAAAGTCTCTGTCATACCTTTTAAGTTTGCGGGACGTATTCAGGAAGTGGGGGTTGAAAATCTACGTTTTGAATCCGAATTTGTCAACGAAACAGACGAAAACCATGCTTGGATAGCTATTGAGCTTGATAAAATTGAGAATGCATGGGTACGCGACATTACCGCACGCTATTTCGGTTATGCGGCAGTAAGCTTGGGAGCCTTCGCGAAACAAACATCCGTTATCAATTCGAAATGTATGGATCCTAAATCTCAAATTATAGGGGGACGTAGGTATTCATTCAATAACAATGGTCAACTCAATTTATTTAGACAATTATATACCACAGAAGGACGACATGACTATGTCACGGGAGCAAGAACTTTGGGACCAAATGTTTTTAGTTTGTCCACTGCAACGAATACCCATGCAGATATTGGACCACATCATCGTTGGGCTGTAGGCACCTTGTACGATCAGATTACAACTGATGGCGAGATTAATGTTCAGGATCGCGGTAACTGGGGGAGTGGACACGGTTGGGCCGGAGTGACACAGGTATTGTGGAATTGCAAAGTCAAGAGTGCAGCCGTACAACAACCTTGGGCTTCCGGGCAAAATTTTGCAATAGGGGTGAATGGCGAAAACAATCATGGTCGGTTTAAAGACAGGACTGCCGGTCTTTGGGAAAATCAAAATAAAAAATTGCTCTTAGAGTCACTTTATGAGCAACAATTGAACGATAGATTAAATAAATAACTATTGGTGTTTATAGAATGGAATGATTATTTTTATCGTATCCAATTTCAATTATATTCCTCATGATGCCATTACGTATTTGTATACTTTGGGTTTTTAGTACGCTGTTTGTCCTTTCTATTTCTAATGCACAGGAGAAGAACTATCGTTTTTTACATCTTGATGTAAACGAAGGTTTATCACAAGGTAGTGTTTTTGCTATCGAACAAGATCACCTGGGCTTTATGTGGATTGGTACCCGTGATGGCCTGAATAAATATGATGCACGTAAGTTTACAATTTATAGAAGCAATCCGCAGGATAGCCTTTCCCTGGAACATAATTTTATACAAGCAATTACCCAGGACAAGAAACAGCGACTTTGGGTAGGGACAACAGGTGGTCTTAATTTATACAATCGGAATGCAGATAATTTTACGCGTATTCCTTTGCCAGTCGTTGAGAGCACAAGTGGGAAAATAGAAGTGAATGTGCATCAAATTTTCCAAGATTCAAATGGTGTAATTTGGATTGCTACGAATGTTGGATTATATCGGATAAAAGAAGGTGCTCATTTGGAGGCGGAGCTTGTTTTCAATGAAATTACGGTTGAAGGGAGCAATGGCCGCTCGTATTTTAGAAATTTTAGAACAATATACGAGGATGGCAAGAAAAGATTGTGGTTTTGTACAGATGATGCAATCGTACTGATGCAGTCCGCTTCCAGGGATGGCAATAGATTGAAAGTGTTGCGGACCTATTTCAATCAGAAAGGATTGGTTAATAAAGTAAATCAACGATTTCAGGCTGTTCTGGAATTTGCTCCCGGTGTTTTTTGGGTAGGAACAAAATACAATGGAATAAAAATAATCAATGAAAATACAGGAGAGGTATCTTCTTTGAATACTGATGACAGTCCTACTGCAAATTTGGCAAATCAGGATGTACGTTCTTTGAAGAAGGCTGACGATGGGAGCATCTGGATTGGAACATTTAATGGCCTTTATTTATACCGAAACGGGAAAATATTATTTATACAGGCCGATGATAACAATCCCAATAGTTTGAGTAATAACTCTATTCGACCAATATTTCAGGATAAAAGGGGGTCTATCTGGATCGGTACTTATTTTGGCGGGATTAATATCTACGATAAAGATATCCCGAATTTTCAAAATTTCACCCATCAATCTCGACGAAATAGCTTGAGCTACAATGTTGTCAGTGCTTTTTTGGAGAATCCAAATGGTGAGCTGCTTATTGGAACAGAGGGTGGTGGATTGAACTATTTCAACCGATATACCAATTCATTTTTTAACGAGCGACATGATAAAAGTAGTGCGGGAAGCCTAAGCCATAATAATGTAAAATCTATCTGTCGCGATCGGGAGGGTAATTTGTGGGTCGGCACTTATGATGGTGGATTAAATTTAAGACCTAAAGGACAACAGGTTTACGAACATTTTCGTTTTGATCCAAATGTCATCAATGGACTGGCAAACAATAACGTGTATGCACTACTGGAGGATCGCCAAGGCGATATTTGGATCGGAACATTTGGTGGCGGTTTGCAGGTACAACGGAAAAATCAAAAACCCGGTTATTTCCAGACCTTCAACGTTGCCGGTAAACAGTTGAGCTCAAATATGGTCAGAGCACTCATGGAGGATTCCAGCGGTAATTTATGGATCGGTACTTCTAATGGACTAAATCTTAAAATAGCAGGTACCGATAAATTCATATCGTTTTTGAATCACAAAAATGACTCACTTTCAATCAGTGGTAATGATATTATTAGTATTCATGAAGATAGAAAAGGACAAATCTGGATTGGAACCTATATGGGAGGTTTAAATCGCTATCTGCCCGAAAAGAAAGCCTTTAAACGTTTCAATGAACAAAATGGCCTTCCAGTCAATAATGTTTTTGGTATTCTGAGTGATCTAAAGAACAAATTGTGGCTAAGCACAAACACAGGGATTACCTGTTTCGATCCGCAAGCGGGGAGTGTTAGAAGTTATACAAAAGTGGATGGTTTGCCTGGTAATGAATATATTCAAAATGCAGCCACCATACTGCGGGACGGAAAATTCGCTTTTGGTAGCTTTTCTGGTTTTACCCTATTCAATCCAGACAGTCTTAGCGTCAATAGCTATGTTCCGCCAATACAATTTACAGATCTTAAATTGTTTAATCGTACCGTTAGACCCGGAATTGATGGTGTAATCCCCAAGGATATATCCATGATGGATGACTTGGTATTAGATCACAATCAGAATGTATTTAGTCTTGAATTCAGTGTGTTAAATTATGTTCATCCTGAAAAAAATAACTATGCCTATTATTTAAAAGGTTTTGATCAGGAATGGAATTATGTAACCAATCCAGTCGCCACCTATACGAACTTGGATCCGGGGAATTATGAACTCTGGATAAAAGGGTCAAATAATGATGGTATCTGGAACGAAAAGGCGCGGGTTTTAAAAATAAGAATTCTCCCTGCGCCTTGGAAAACATGGTGGGCTTATACAGGTTATTTCTTGATTTTGGGTTTTATTGTGTTCTTGATCATCCGTTTTTTTCATGGTAGAAACAAGCTAAAACGTGATCTTTTGATCCGAAAGATTGCTTCAGAGAAGCAAGAGGAATTGCATGAAGCCAAACTGAATTTCTTTACAAATATTTCGCATGAATTTCGTACACCCCTGTCTTTGATTATAGGACCATTGAATCAATTGAAAACGGATCATTCGCTATCTGACTATGCACAGGAACATCTGGGCTACGCCACACGAAATGCCGATCGCTTGATGAATTTGGTCAATCAACTACTTGATTTCCGAAAACATGAAGGCGGAAAGATGAAACTGCACAGTCAGAAAGTTCTTGTATCCGAATATCTTAAAAACGTTTTATTAAACTTCCATTTTATAGCAGAGAAGAATAATATCCAGTTTTTTCTTGAAAATAATATTTCCATCGATTACCAGGCATATTTTGACCCGGAGCAGTTTGAGAAAGTGCTTGTCAACCTCATTTACAATGCCTTTAAATTTACCGATAAGGGGGGACGGATAAAAGTACAAGTTGAACTCGAGGGCAATGGCGATGCAGCTAAATTACTTGTTTCCGTCTGGGATTCCGGTAGAGGTATCCCTACAAAAGATATCCCCTTTGTATTTGAACAGTTCTATCAGGCAAACACCGAGGGTTTTGTCGCCACAAGTAGCGGGATAGGACTTGCATTGTCAAGATCCATCATACATTTACATGGAGGCTTGTTAACTGTTGAAAGTAATATGGCGAAAGAAGCTCTGGCGTACAATACTGTTTTCCGGATTAGTCTGCCGCAGCAGAATTTGGGTATGGATGCCTCAAGTACCACGGATCTTTTAACGGATATGGCTGAATCCGACGTGACCGTACCCACGGATCAACAGGTGAATGAGCACGAAAAAAACGATATTGAAGCGGAGCGCATAGCGGATGAGAAACCGGTTATTCTTGTTGCCGAAGATAATGTGGAGCTGAGATGTTTTCTTTGCGAAAACTTACGCAAGAAATATGTGGTTTTAGAAGCCAACGATGGAAACGAAGCGCTGGCACTGGTTCACGCCAAACAGCCGGATATTATTATTTCAGATGTGACGATGCCAAACTGTGATGGTATAACACTGTTGCAACAAATAAAGAACGATAATAGCACTAATCACATTCCAGTTATTTTATTGACTGCCCGAACGGCGGATCCATATATCACTGAAGCTTTTGAAGTGGGAACTGATGATTATATCACCAAACCATTCAGTATGCCACATTTGATCCAGAAAATATCAAACATCATACAGACAAGAAAACGTTTGGAGGAAAAATTTGTTCAAAATTATCTTTTGGGAGGACAGGGGACAGAGACAACCGAAAGAACGCGCTTTTTGGATCAGGTATTGCGTATTGTGGAGGAAAATCTAGGCTGCGAGGATTTCGGTGTACAGGAGCTGACGAAGGCAATAGGCGTTAGCCGATCAGTTTTATACCGTAAGATAAAACAGCAAACTGGTTTGAATCTGGTTGAATTTATCAATATGGTACGTCTGAAAAAAGCTGCACAAATACTGTTGAATAATAGTGAATTGAGTATTAGCGAAGTTGCTTATCAAGTAGGCTTCAATGATCCAAAATATTTTAGTAAGACCTTTAAGAAATTCTATAAAGAAAGTCCACGTACCTATATCGAGAAATTTAGTGTTAAAAATAATTAAGCTCTCACAAGCACCAACAGCAGTGAAAATCAACTGAAGGTTCTTTCTGGCTAATAAACCGAGTGTAGCGAGTTCATCGATGCTTAATGAAAAAAACGAATCAATAAAATAGACAATAAAAAAAGGTTTTCAAACGGGGAGAATGAAAACCTTCAATAACCAATTATAAACCTAAATTATGATAGTACAAATATAGCTGTTTTAAACTTGTCCTGAAAATAAATTAGCAACCTTATTGGATTGTGTAGCTTAAAATCGACAAAGTCTTTTATGTGTTTTAGCTATAGCCTATTCGTTTTAGCTAGCTTACTAATAAAAAAAAGTGTGAGCAGCCCCAAAGCCGCAAATACGGCGTATCCCAATCCGATTTCAAGTTGAGAAGAGGGATTGATTAAACTGACTGTACCGTAACTCAGGGAGGACGTTAACAGGTAAGTAATTCCACCGACCAATCCGCCCGCTATTCCTGCGGACAATGGGAATCGCCCCAAACAATAACTGAAATAATTATTGAATATAAATCCGGCGGAACAATGTACCGCAAATGCGAAGAACGTCAGTGTATATAAATTTGTTTGATAAGGGGATACCACAATCATCAATAGTACCAGGATAATCTGGATAAAATTAGCGATACGCAATTTCGGTATTAAGGCTCTTTTGATCAGCGCTTTTCCAATAAAACCACCGCACATCCAAGCTAATCCCATGATAAGTGAGGTGTAGCCTGTCGTGATCGCTCCATAACCCAATTGATGCTCGATAAAAAACGGGCCACTAAGGTTATAAAACATGACTAATCCGTACGATATTCCGCACATCAACACGCCAAAAGTAAAATCGTTTGTCTTTAACATCATTTTAAATTCGCCGATAAGATAGTTGACGTGTAACGGTTTTCTTTGTTTAATTGTCTCGCCAGAGAAGATAAATTCCAGGACAAAAAGTACCGCGCTATAAACTGCGAGGACCATAAAATTTGAACGCCATCCAAACTGCGTTTGTAAATATCCACCAATAAAGGGGGCGATAATAGGTCCAATAGACCAGACGATGGTCATGATACTGAGATAGTGCTTGCGTTGCTCGCCCTCGTACACATCGACAAAGTAAGCCCGTTTGGAAATGACGACGAATGCTGAAAGAATACCCTGCAAAATACGCATGCAGTAAATTGTCCAGATATCATTTGTGGTGGCGGTGATCCAAAAACTAAGGATAAAAAGGAACAACGAAATTAGATTGATCCGATATCTTCCCCATGCGTCCACGAGTGCACCAGTAAAGAATTGAGCTACACCGTAGCTGATTAGAAACAATGATAGTGTTAACTGGATACGGCTTTCACTGAGACCAAACTCCAAGGCCATTTGAGGCATCGAAGGAAGATAGATATCAGTAGCAAGTCCTGTAATTGGAACAAGTGCAAAAGCCAGTATCGTTGGAACAAAAGATTGTCTGGGTTTAGTGTTTTTTTCCATCGTGATAATTTGTCGACAAAAATAATTCCATTGATGGATACAAAATATATAGAATTCAAACAAATTATTGTGAAAATCAAACAGCCTGACCTCAGGACGTCAATAACAACAATGTTGACCCTAAAATGACTCAACATTGTTGTAGAAATACTGCTGGACCAAGATTCTGAAAATATTTTCGGACTGCAGCTGTCGGTATTATCTGGAATTTAGGAAGCGCTGTACAAAAACATCATCGTTTAGTTCAGGATAATCGCTGTACACACGGTCAATTTCTTCTTTTTGACCAGGGGATAGTTGTTCTTTTGGATTGATACACCAAGTACCCTTCATCAAGCCCTGGCGTGTGAGGACTTCATGGAGCCCGGGGATACAGCCATGAAATGCATTTGCCGGATCAAAAAATGCAGCATTACTGTCTGTTATTGCAATGGCTTTGCTTAAAAGATGACTTGCTGTCTGATTATCAGGATGGCGCTTGTAATTCTTAATTTCATCCAGAAGTGTTACCGCTTTTTGCGTCCACACCGCCCAATGCCCTAGTAAGCCCCCTTTAAAATCTATAGCAACTGTCTTCCCGTTCACTGGAAATTGATAGGTAGTCATTAGATCATTGACGATATTGTCATCATTGCCTGTATACATGGCGATTTGATCGCTACGATTTGAATTTGCGAGCGCACGCATGACATCCAGGGTTTGGTAACGATTGAAAGAAGCACATTTGATGGCAACAACATTTTCTATCGCAACAAACTCCTGCCAGAAGGAATAGGAAAAAATACGACCACCTACCGAAGGTTGGAGATAAAACCCAAATACTGGAATGATGGCAGCGACTGCACGAACGCGATCAAGTATAGCCTTTTCTGTCCAGTCGTTGAGTCCTCCCATACTCAATAAACCGATATCATAACCATATTTTAGCGCCGTCTTTGCTTCCTGTACGGCTTGTTCGGTAGGCCCACAGATACCTGCAATTTTAAGGAAGGGACGTTGAAGCTCTGCCTTGTCCACCTCTTCGCTGGCCCATTTTAAAACAGTTTCGAACAGGTTGATTTTCGGATCACGAATTTCGAACTGGGTAGAATGTACGGCGACGGCAATCCCTCCGGCGCCACTTGCGATATAATATTTTGTCAGAAGACGTTGAGACTCTTCATCTATACTACGGTCCTCGTGAAGAGCCAGGGGATGGGCGGGGATGACGGTTCCAGCCCAGAGATGTTGTTGTAAATTAGCGTCTAATTTTTTCATTAGAATAATTGTTTTTCCTTAAAATTTTCCCTTTCTTTCTTGAAAATGGGTGTCTTTGTTCCAAAGCTCACCGCCGTTCATTAACCAGTGCGCGGTGATATCAATGGCTTCCCTGATGGTCGTTTTTGGATAGCCAAATAGGCGGTGACATTCGGAGGCATTGTTGAGCAAAGCGGTTCCTGCAGTTTGGTTTACAAATACCGGTGTGGTATCAAAATGTTCCGCAAAGCGTTCGGCGATCCAACGGATAGATAGGATCTCAGGACCAGTCACATTCAATATTTTGGCTGGTGTCTGGCAATGTAGTAGAGATCTTAATGCAATTTCATTGGCATCTCCTTGCCAGATTACATTGACATTTTCGGTTGTTAGGTCTATGGGTAATTGCTCCTTGACAGCTTTTGCTATTTCAACCAATACACCATAGCGAAAATCGACAGCATAGTTTAGACGATAGATGAGCGTTGGAGTATGATTTTTCTTGGCGAAATATTCGAAAATACGTTCTCGCCCCAAACAAGACTGTGCGTATTCACCCACAGGTTCTGGTGTGGTTTCTTCGGATACACCCGCTCGATTGATGGGGACAAAAGGAAGTACATTTCCTGACGAAAAGGCCACAATATTGGATTTTTCAAAATGTGAGGCAACCATTCCAGGGAGGTAGGTATTCATTGCCCAGGTGAAGTCTTCATTTCCCGTTGTGCCAAATTTATGGCCAGCCAGATAGATGACATTGGGAACCTGTGGAAGCTGTTTGAGCTGATTGGGATCCAATAGGTCGCAGGCAATAGTCGAGATGCCAGCATCTTCTAATTCTTGCTGGAGCTCTTTTGTTGAAAAGCGCGATACGCCAATAACCTTTTTTTCAATGCCAGCGGCCTCAATCGCCCGAATAGCTAATTTAGCCATACTTGGCCCCATTTTTCCGCCGATTCCTAAGAATAGGATATCTCCCTGGATTTTTTTTATGTCTTCAATGAGCTCCGCTGATGGAGCGAGTATCTGCCGCTCTAAAGCTGCTAAAGTGTTGTTATCCATAGCTGGTTTATGTGATTAAATTGTAAAAATTACTGATAGCGAGGGCGACGAGCAATACGAGTCCTAAAATCGCCCATAATTTCGTCAATGGTTTGTTTTGGAGATCACCCATGACCTCCTTATCATTAGCGACAAGAAATAAGACAATACCAATAAATGGGACAAGGAAAATGGTGATGCTTTGCGCAAAAACAATAAGTTCTAGAGGTAGATTTCCGAAGATAAGTGCAATGACAGAACCAAAAATCATCACTAGGGATATGAACAATTTGACTTTTGGGTGGTTCAGGTTATTGCCATATCCAAAAGTATCACCGAGTAATGACCCCCCGAGGACGGCATTTCCAATTAAGGAAGAAAAAGAAGCACCAAAGAGACCAATGAAAAAAAGGTGCGAGGCGTAGGTTCCCAAAAGTGGCTCCAGCGCACGGCCCATTTCGGCTGCCGAACTCAGTTTAATACCTTGAGGATGAAGTGTGTTCGCTGCGCATACCATCACGGCCGCACTCATGATACCAAGAATAATAATGCCAATCCGGCTTCCCATAAGCTGCCTTTGAGTTGTCTGCTGATCGTTGGATAATTTGCGTCTGGATTGCACCAGATAACTCTGATAGAAGGCGCCCACGATCGAAAAACAAGACGCTGTAAAAGCGATGATCAGACCTACTGAGCTTGGTGGAATACTGGGTACAAATCCTTTGAAAAAGTCAGCTATAGGAGTCTCAATCATAATCGCTGTTGAAAGAAAGGCAAAGAGCATAAGAATAATCAGTGCCAGCATTAATTTTTCCAGCAGCGCGTAAAACGATTTAAAGAAAAGCAGCAGGATACCGATCACGTTAAACACAATAATCCATATTTGGGGATTTGTCCCTGTTGCCTCTGAGATGGAAATTGATACCCCCGTTGCATTGCCCGATTGGAAACAGGTAGCGACAAGAAAAATACCGATACCAATAATTATGGCCGTTGTTTTTCCAAACTTATTACGAATCAAAGCGAGCAGGGATTCGTCACGGGCAATACCGATACGTGCCGCCATATTGGTGAAAACTGTCATAAAACAGATGGCAACAACCACAACCCAAAGGAGTGAAAAGCCGTAATCAGCACCCATTTTTGACGTAATAGTCATTTTGCTTGGGCCAAAAACCAAAGCCGCGGTAATGATTCCTGGCCCTAGGATGGATAGCCAGTTCTTGAATAAGGGGCGTTTAGGAGCTTGTTGTTCCATAAGTTTAGCGTAATGAGGTTAAGTTTTGTTGGTTGATTTTAGTCGCATTATTCCCAAAATGAGTTCGAATATAATTTGCAACCGCGATGACTTCCTCGTCTTTGAGAAACGAAAATGCCGGCATTGCGCCCTCATATTTGACTCCATTGATCGATTGACCGTTCAGCCCGTGTAAGAGCAGTTTTAGAAGTGCTTTTGGTTCACCATTGACCATCGTCGACTGTGCTAATGGCGGAAACGTATTTGTGAGTCCTTTGCCATCAGATTTGTGGCAGGAAGTGCAGTAAGAATCGTATAATGTTTGTCCGTTTTTTACACCGGGCACGATACTGTTGGCCGTTTGCGGCTTGAGGATAGGGGCCACAGCTTTATCTGAAAGCCGTAGCCGATAAATAACATCGTCATCTGGCTTCGGAAATCCTTTTTGCGGATTCCAGTCACGGTTGCTCGAACAGAAATAGATATCGCCGTTGGGTAAAACCAAAACCGAGCGCAAGCGGCCAAGCTGATCTTTAAATAAGACTTTTTCATCGGTTATCTTTTTGCCATCGGCTGATAATTTCAGGATCCGTAAGGACTGGTTTTTTAGCGTTGCTAAAATCAAACTGTTCTGCCATTCCGGAATAGTAGCGACACCATAATAAGCCATTCCGGAGGGGGCAACAACTGGTGTCCACGATTTTATGGGGTCAGTTCGAGGGCTTAGTTTGGCTATGGCTTTCTCCTTTTCGGTATCAATCATACCTTCAATTTGCGGCCAGCCATAATTTTTAAGGGGCTGAATAAGATTAATCTCATCCTCAATGGCATCCCCATGTTCGGAGGTGTAGATCGTTCCTTTGTCGTTATGGGTAAGTCCCTGCATATTACGGAAACCCCAGGCATAAACATAACTGTTTGCTATCGGATTATCCGAAGGAATCGTACCATCCAGGTTTAACCGCAAGATCTTTCCATTTAACGAACTGCTATCCTGTGCAAAGGTATCGCTTGCAGCATCGCCTGTCGCCCAATAGACTTTTTTGTCAGAAGATACAATGACACGTGAGCCGTTGTGTCCCGTATTGCCCGGTATCTGTAACAGGCGTTTTGGGTTGGACAGTCTGCCATCGGTACTGTAATCGTAGCGATATAAATTTGAAAAAATAAGACTGTCTCTTTTACTGGTATACGAAAGATAGAGATAGGCCTGTTCGTGTTCGGGCTGATACAAAGACATGCCTAACAGCCCGAGTGTACGCTGATGGTAGACGTTTTTTAGGCTATCGACTAAAATGACCCTTTTTGTTCGTATATCCAGTCTACGGATACTTCCACCAATTTCCGAAAATAAGATAGCCTGATTTACATGATCGTATTGTAAGTCCCATGGAACTTGTAGGCCAGTGGCCTCTTTGGATAAAGAAAGTATGCTGTTCTCCAATTGGATGCTATTGATTATTACTGTCTCCTTTTCGTCCCGGGGAGAACAGGAAGATAGAAAGGATGTCAATAGCAATAGCCAAACACAGTTTATTTGTTGTTTCATTGTCGGTCAATGGTTATTCTTTTGATTTATCTGGTTATGTCAAAATTAGTTTATTAAAAATAAATATACAAAAAATAATGTAATTTGTATACAAAATAACTGAAAATATGTTACTAAATTCGATTTAGTGTCCTCGTTAATTAATTCTATAGATGATTTTATTAGGTTAATCTGTATTTGTTGTGAAGACTGTTTTGTAAAAAAGTAAAAAAAATACTTAATTGTATACAAAAAATATATATTATTGTATTCACTATGATGAAGTATAGGAGCGGAGTTATTATAAATTATAACGACAAAACGCCGCTTCTTTAAAATACCAATAAACTGAAGAGCTTATAAATCATTTATTTAACCACTTTAACCTGAGTATTCATGATACTAAAACAGATTAAAATCCGGGATGTGATAAACAGGAACTGCCTTTTGGTCGGGCTGCCTTTTATTTCAATGGGTGCGTTTGCCACTGTTCCCTCTTTTCCTCACCTGGAAAAGATTCCTATTCAACGCGTTCTTACTTCGACAGGGGGCGCAGCAAATTTTCAACAGCAGATCGTTGGGCAGGTGCTCGATGCGAAAGGTCAGCCATTGGCTGGAGTGGAGGTGCGCAATCTTAAAAACTCATCCGTTACGGTGACAGATCAGGAGGGGCGGTTCAAATTGAATGGGTCTTCTTCTGATCAGATTCAGTTTCGCCTGATCGGTTTTAGTACAAAGGTAGTCTCGGCAAGGGATGTGCAGGCTTTGCTGCTTGAAACGAATGAAAGTACCCTGGATGAAGTCGTTGTAGTTGGTTATGGTAAGCAGAAGAAAGAGACGCTGACGGGTTCTGTTTCCAGTGTTAGGTTTGATGAGTCAACGGTGAGCCGGCCAAACATGAATTTGGCTTCCGCTTTGGTCGGTAAAGCTTCAGGGCTTAATATCGCACAGACCTCCGGTAGTCCGGGTGCTGAGGGGTTTGATCTGTTGATTCGTGGCAAGGGGACGATGAATGATGCTTCCCCTTTGGTTGTCATTGATGGGGTGCCCGGTGCACTGAATGATGTCAATCCAAATGATGTGGAAAGCATATCCGTGTTGAAGGATGCGTCATCGGCTGCAATATATGGTTCCCGGGCTGCGAATGGCGTTATATTGGTAACCACCAAGCGCGGGAAGGGAGAAGATTTTACAGTAACCTATAATGGGTACTTCGGGCGTCAGCAAGCGGCTAAAAATATCGGTTTTATAACCGATATGGCAACCCATATGGAGCTTGTTAACGAGTCGGAAGGGCGGGAAAAATATGGTGCTGAATTAATTGATACCTGGAGAAAGGAGTCGGCGGCCGGTAATCCGCTGTATCCAAATACAGATTGGTACAAGGAAATGCTGAATACCGCGCCGTTAACCGAACATACGCTGTCTGTTCGTGGCGGCGGTAAAAAAGGAAATTTTGCCATGTCCTTGGGTTTTCTGGATAACAAGGGGGTGGTGGATAATTCCGGTTTCAAAAAATATGATTTTCGGATCAATGCCGATACGAAGATCAAGAATATATTGACCTTGGGTGGAAATGTTTTTGGTACCTGGTCAAACCGGCAACCCTTGGATGTAAATAGCTTCTTTGGAGCGATCCGTAATACGACGCCGGGAGTTGTGCCGCAGTATGAGGACGGGCGTTATGGAGGGGAGATGTTCCCAGGGCTCCCTCAGGGGGCTAATCCAAGAGCTTATGTAGATAATATTCGGGGAGATTACGAAAGGCAAAAGCTTGGACTTAAGTTTTTTAGTATAGTGAATTTCATGGAGAATCTGGAGTGGGAGAGCAGTTTTGGTTTTAATTACAATAATAACCGGAATTGGGAATATGTGCGACCTTACTCCTTGTGGAACTTACAGACTGGATTGGAGTATCAAAAAAAGCCAAGTGTAAGTAGTTTGTTCAATGGTAGCATCCGTAATTATACTACGGTGCTGAATACCCTGTTGCGGTACCGTGAAACAATTGCGGACAATCATCATTTGGCGGTATTGCTGGGTTTTGATCAGCAGTATAACCGTATGGACAAATTTGATGCAAAAAAGAATGATATATTGGGGGATGATGCGATCTATATTCTGGATGCGGGGGCAAACCTTGAAGCGATCAATGGTTCCGGAACAGATGATGCCCTCCAGTCTTATTTTGGCCGTTTGAATTATGATTTTAAGGGGAAATATCTATTTGAAGCAAATGCACGCTATGACGGTTCTTCCCGATTTGCAAAGGAGAATAGATGGGGGTTCTTCCCGTCCTTTTCAGCGGGCTGGCGTGTAACGGAAGAGGAGTTTGCTCAGCCTTTGAAAGCTGTATTTGATGAAATTAAAATTCGTGGTTCATGGGGTAAACTGGGGAATAATAGAATCGGCGATTATACTTATCAAGTCGTATACGGTTCCTATTTATATCCATTTGGCGGTCAGCTGAAGCAAGGGGTGGCGCCAAAGGAAATCGCGAACAGTAAAATAAAGTGGGAAACGACCACGATTGCTAATATCGGTTTGGATCTTGCTCTATTAAATAATAGGTTGACTTTTAGTGCAGAATATTTTGATCGCAATACATCTGATATCCTGACGAAGATCCCTATTCCTATGGTGATGGGTAACTTTTCACCGCCTTGGCAAAATGTTGCCGAGATGCGTAACAGAGGGGTTGATCTTCAGCTTGGATACTTTGGGAAAATAGGTGCAGATTGGTCCTACGGTCTAAATGGTAACTTGTCCTTCCTGAATAATAAAGTGATTAAGTTCAATGGCAATAGATCAATCAACGAAAGTTATATTACGATGGAAGGAAAGCCTTTCAATAGTTTCTTTATGCTTGAATTTGATCGAATTATACAGGATCAAAGTGAAATTGATCAATTGAAGGCAGATGGTTATACTTTTGGGACATATGTAGGCGGAGAGCCTAAGCCGGGGGATATGTTGTACAAAGATGTGAACGGTGACAAAGTGTTCAATGAGGAGGATAGGGTTGTCAAGAATTATTCGGGATTGCCTAAAGTGACTTACGGATTGAGTCTGAATGCCGGTTATAAAGGCTTTGATCTGAACGTCGTGGCACAGGGTGTTAGTGGTGTGAAGCAATATTGGGGTAACGACGGTTTTAATACGTTCAATATCAATGAAGGTTTCTTGCAGAATGCGGAAATATTAAATCGCTGGACACCTGAAAACCATTCTACCGAATATCCGCGATTGCGTACTTCAGGTAGTGCCTTAAATACTGTATATAGTGACTACTGGCTACAGAATACCTCATTTTTAAGAATCAAATCGATACAGCTGGGTTATGCATTGCCAAAAGAGGCATCGGCGAAGTTTAAAGTGGATAGATTACGTGTATTCGCTAATCTGGAGAATTACTTCACATTCACAAAGTTCAAAGGTTATAATCCGGAGAACGCCAGTGTCTCTTATCCCTTAATGAAACAATGGGTAGTTGGTTTAAATGTAACATTTTAAGACGAAAAGCCATGATTAAGAAATTTAACAAGATAATAATTGCATCACTTGCATTAGCGCTACTAAGTTCTTGTAGTGATTTTTTGGACCGAAACTCACTGGTCGGTCTTTCGGAGGAGAGTTTTTGGAAGTCTGAGCAAGATGCTGTCATGGGGGTGAATACCCTTTACCATGCCAATAGGGAATTTACCAATAGTATTGTGATTTATGGGATGATGGATGATTTTACCGATATATCCTATCAGTCTTTTGCAACGGGATTGACAACGGGCGTTTTTCCTGCCAATGCGGGTTTTTACCTCACCTCCTGGGGAATATTTTTTAAAGGAGTGTATCGTGCAAATACGGCCCTGAAGAATATTCCTGCTATCGCAATGAGTGAAGCTATAAAAAAACGGAGTATTGGCGAAGCTAAGTTTTTCCGGGGGTATTTTTATTTTAAATTATGGGATTATTTCGGTGGAGTTCCTTTATATGACAGTCCGATCAATGTGGATGAATCTTATGAGCCCCGGAATACGGAGAAAGAGGTGTATGAGTTTATTGTCAAAGATATGACCGAAGCTTATGAGGCATTGCCGGATACTTATGATGCCTCAAATAAGGGACGTGTGACCAAATGGGCGGCCCTTGCCATGCGGGGCAAAGCACATCTTTGGGCGAAGGAATATGCGAAAGCTGCTGCTGATTTTAAGGAGCTGATGGATAAAAGTGACCGCAAGCTGCTTGCTGATTTCCATAGTTTGTTTCGGGTTGCCGGCAATAACAATAGTGAAGTGATCTTTGATGTGCAATATATTGCTGAGCAGGGGCATGGTATAGCGACCGATCGTAATTACGGAAATGCCCGAGGTGCAACGACCGGATCCCAGAGGACAAGGCCTACGCCTCAGCTTGTCAATGCTTTTGATATGGAAGATGGAACGGCTTTTAATTTTGCGAATTATACCAATGCAAAAGGACAGCCTTTTAATCCCAATAGCGCCGAGGACTGGAAAGATGAAGCTTCGGTACGTAAGCTTTTTGAAAAACGTGATCCGCGCTTGCAGCAGTCTATTGTTGTGCCATGGTCAACTTTTGTGGGGCGCGGTGGTGTGACTTATCTGTATAAGTTTCCGGTGGCGAGCACCGACCCGAATGCTTATGTGCCCGTGTGGACAAATGGCAGCTATGCATGGCGCAAATTTGTGGAGACAGGTTCTGTTTATACCCTTCAGGATAATATGCCGCAGAACTTTCCGTTGGTTCGCCTGGCAGATGTGCTGCTGATGTATGCTGAAGCAAAGAATGAGACCTTGGGTGCACCTGATCAAACGGTCTATGATGCGATGAATGCGGTTCGTAAAAGAGTTAAGATGCCTGATCTGCCTTCTGGCTTGAGTAAGGAACTGATGCGTGAGAAGATACGTCACGAACGTATGGTGGAGCTGGCCGGTGAAGGGCAGCGGTATTCGGATATCCGACGATGGAAAATCGCAAAAGATGTCGTGGACAAAGTTTGGATGACAGATTTTAACGGGACGCAGATCAGGCAGCGGGGGTTCCCAGATCATTATTATCTGTGGCCTATTCCGCAGGCAGAAAGGGATGTGAATCCAAATTTAACACAAAATCCGGGCTGGGAGTAAAAATACTTCCGCCTGTGGGCTAAATAGTATTGTATTATTGATAAAGAGTTGGATGAAAGCATATTTTTCGTTGTTTTTGGTGTTGGTGTCAACGTCGGTCTCCCATGCACAGCAAAAAGAGATTTTAGTTGACTTGAGTCGGGGTGACTTAAATAAAAAGACCGTCGTTTATGAACGACCAAAGGGAAGAAGTGAGCGGGGGCTGGTGTTGAAAAACGTTCCCCTTGCAGGTTATCCTGATCGTTTGGCAGATATTGAAGTTGCGGTTAAGGTGCCGCAGGCAGGGTGGTATGTGCTGGAGTCAGATGCCCGGCCCCAGGATCTGGAGCGGTTAAAGCAGGAGGACGAAACGGGCTTACTGACGAAAATCGCCTATTTTCAATTGGGTAGACAGCGGGTGACAAAACGTATCGTGTATGATAAACTGAAAGGTGGGCATCAGGAGCTTGGAAAATTTGAGCTCCTGAATACAACGGAAAAATTAAAAATCTGGCTGCCTGCAAATTTAATGTTGCAGGGCTTACGCATCAGGCCCTATGTTCCGCCTGTGGCACCTTTAGAGGCTGTACATTATCAGCCTAAAATTACGCCGCCGCAAGAAAGGCCAAGGTTGTGGGTGAATAAAGAAAGCTTGCCTGTTGTCAGGGCGCGGCTTTTATCTGAAGAGAATGGTCCGGCATGGAATAAAGTGAAAGTCTCGGCTTTGGCTCCCTATACCTTTCCGACCAATGAACATCAGGAAATATTTTACAATGAAGGGCTAGAGCACATCATTGAGCAGAAAGCTTTTTACTACCTTATGACGCAGGATGAACGAGTTGGCAGGGAAGCTGTGGATCTGGTCTCGCGTTATTTGTCAGTTCTGGAATTTGGGAATGTAACACACGGTGATATTACCCGCGAATTGGGGCGTGCGATCTATACAGGGGCACTGGTCTATGATTGGTGTTATCCACTGATGGATGCCGGTGTTAAAAGTCAGATGCGGCAGGATTTTAAGCGACTGGTCATGGATATGGAGGTGGGCTGGCCACCGTTTTATGGGTTGGAAAGTATTATTAACGGCCATGGTAACGAAGCACAGATCTGCCGGGATATGCTGTCCTGGAGTTTGGCCGTATATAATGAAGATCCTGAGCCCTATAAATATGTTGCTTATAGTGTCCTGGAGCAGCTTGTACCGATGCGTAAGTTCGAGTATCAGTCGCCACGGCACAACCAGGGGGTTGATTACGGCGGTTATCGCTTTGGCTGGGAAATGCATGCTGCCTGGTTGTATTATCGTATGTTGGGTTATCCCGTATTTGATGATAACATCAAGAATATGCCCTATTATTGGCTGTACATGCGTACGCCCGACGGGAAAATGCTGCGTGATGGCGATATGTTTAATGTGAAGTATAATTCCAGTGATGATTTTTATTGGAAGAACCCCCAAACAATGTTGCTCTGTTATGCCTATTCGGGAAATGCAATGATCAAGGCTGAATTTTTGAAACAGGGTGGTTTGCCTGACAATCCGGTGCTGTTTCTGTTGTTAAATGATCCGAAGCTTAAAGCGGATTTCGATCGCTCAAAGCTGCCATTGACCAAAGATTTTGGGGCTGTTTTGGGGTCTATGGTCGCCCGGACGGGATGGAGCGAGGAGAAAACAAGTAAGGAGGTCGTTGCGGAGATAAAAGGTGGTGGTTATCATTTTGGAAACCATCAACATGCGGATGCCGGTGCCTTGCAGATTTATCATCACGGTATTCAGGTGGGGGATCTGGGTTTATATCTTTCTTATGGATCACCTTATGACTTTAATTTTAATAAGCGCTCTGCGGCGCACAGTATGCTGTTGGTTCGCGATCCAGCCGAACCGCTCTTATTCCGGACCAAAACTAATGATGGTGGGACACGCTTTAGTCAGCGCTTTCCGCGTACCGTAGCGGAGGTGCTCGGTGATTCCTGGTACCATACCGGAGAAATCAGGGCTTCGGCGTTTGGTGCGGATCCTATCCAACCTGCTTACAGTTATTTTAATGTGGACCTTACTGCTGCCTATTCGTCTAAAGTAAAGTCGTACGCAAAGAGTTTTCTGTTTTTGAATCTGAAACGGAAAGATGTGCCTGCTGCTATTGTGTTATTGGATGAATTGAAAACCAATAATAGCGAATTTCAGCCCTACTGGCAAATAAATACGCTGAATAAACCGGTCGTTAATGAAGCAGGGTTTGTTTTGAATAGTCAGTTTAAGAATGTGGGCGGGACGACCTATGTCGATATGTTTAAGCCTGCGGTGGTCGATCGGGAAGTGAAAGTTTATGCCGGTGATTCCACGGCTTTTGTATTTGGGGACCTGTATCAGGTGAAATCGCCCTGGCCTGAGGCGAGGGGTGCGCGGGTTTTGGTTAGCCCAAAAGCTAAAAGTACGCAGGTGAGTTACGCGACAGTTTTTCAAATGGCGGAAAGTGCCGAAGCAAAATTACCGGTGAATTACGAGGAAAAGGAAGACTATTACCTGATTCGGATTGCAGATCGTGTGCTCGTTATTGCGAAACCCGATCGGTATCTCGATAAGGCGGTTGAAATCGCTGTTCCTGCGGATCAGGAATACGAAGTGATTGTCGTGGGCTTGAAAGATGGTTTCTGGAATGTGAAAAATCCATCGAAAAATAGTAGCTTTAATATAAATATCCTCAAAGGGAATCATACGACCAGTTGGAAATCTAAGGCAGAACTATTCTATTTGTCACCGGGGAGACAGTATGGTGCCCGTGAAGGGGCGTTTTAGTAAAGGAATATATTGTTTAAATTTTTTAAATGATTTTGTATTCTTATTTTTGTAGAAAATTGTATACAATATGAAAGAGGATTCGCTTGCCAATAAGGTTTATTTGGAAGTCCGCAAGAAGATTTTATCAAGCCAGCTCGCTGGTGGGGCGCGGTTGGTCGAAAGTGCCTGGGCCGATAAGCTGGCTGTAAGCAGAGTGGCTGTTCGCGAAGCCTTTATGCGTTTGGCGGGAGAGAGTCTGGTGGAATTTGGTGAAAAAGGAGGTTGCTTTGTGAAAAAGATGACCGTCGAGGATGTGCGGGATATCCGTGAACTGCGTGAATTGCTTGAAGTCGGTGCTTTAAAGATTTTATTTTCAAAAAAGAATAAAGAACTGATTGATGATTTGGAATTGATCTGCAATGACTTTTCGGATATGGTCAGCAAAGGGTATTATGGTGGAGCCTGTGAGGCGGATGTGCGCTTTCATGAACGTATTATCGAGGGTACTTGCAATTCCAGGCTAATTGCGATTTATAAAAATAGCAATATTCCTTTATTTCACATGAAATTGGGTGCTATTCTTGGGCAGATGGAGGATTACCTGGATACCGAGCAAGAGCATCGTGCGATTGTGGATGCATTAAAAGCGAATGATTGGAACAAGGCTTATGAGACTTTGGTACATCACCTCGATCGAGGCGAGCAAGAGGCTTTGGAGCTTGTGTAAAGTTCTGCCGGAATATACGAAATAGAAGGGGATATAGACTATAGTATCTCCTTTTTTGTGTGACTCAATTGAAGCAATTGACCCTTTTCTGCTTCTGTAATAATCAATCCTATCGCTCCCGATGGGTCTAGTGCACAATTGGTTGGGTTTTTTCCTGATGTTTGAATTTTTTTAGTGGCTGTACCGCTTTGATCCAGCACTAAGATATGCGATGAGCCATATATGGCAACAAATAAATTGCCTTCCTCATCAAATGCGATCCCATCGGGTCCGATCTGTCCACCTGCAAGTGCAAATTTTTCAATGGAATCCATTTGGCATGATAAGGCATTCCAGTTCATTTTCCAGATCCATTTACTGCCTGTTTCAGCAATATATAATTTGCTGCTGTTGGGGGCAAAGGCTAGTCCGTTCGGGTAGTACATGTTCTGATGGACGGCATGCGCCATACCATTGGTTCGTAGGCAGCAGATATAGCCCGTTCCATCTGTCAATTCGCTTCCCGGACAGGTAAATAACAGGTTTCCTTTGCTGTCAAAACATAAGTCATTGGGCATTTTTAATACTTTGTTGTCCAGCTTATTCAGGATTGTATCGCAGCTGTTGTCGGTGGGATTGTACCTACGTATGCTGTTTTGTAATGCATCGCAGAACCAGATTGTTCCGTCTGGCGCAACGGCAATTCCGTTGGGATGCCCGTCGACCTGTATACGATCGTACTTGTTGTCCCTGTAACGGATTAGGTTGCCGGCTTCTTTTTCTACCAGCCAGATCGTGCCTTGTTGATCAAAGGCGGGGCCTTCCGGAAAGTGTAGACCGTCAATAAGTATATTCATCTGAATTATTTTAAAATTTATTTTAAATGTATACAAAAATATTGTAATTTGGTATACATAAAATAGTGTGTATTTAAATACAAGATTGCTGTATCACGCATTAGATACGAAGCAGTCACCCCAATTATAAAAATAATAAAAGCAAAACTTTTAATAGGCATGCAAGAAAACGAAAGATCAGCCGCGATACTGCGCGAGAATGCAAAATGGATACCAGGAGGTGTGGTATCGTTGAACAGAAAGTCGGATCCCAATATCTGCTTCGTTAAGGGAAATGGTAGCCATGTGGAGGATATCGACGGAAATAGTTATATCGATTATCAGGCTGGATTCGCAGCTTCCTTTCTTGGTCATAATGATCCAGATGTCAATGCTGCGGTATTGAAAACGCTTCAGGAGCAGCAGGTGCTGATGGGAGCAGGCCCTACTTTATTGGAAGGGGAGTTTGCGGAACTGTTTTGTGCATCGGTGCCCAATGCCGAGAGCGTGCAGATCACGACAACGGGATCCGAGGCCACTTATCATGCGATCCGGATAGCCCGTGCGGTAACGGGACGCGATCATATCATCGTCATGCAGGGCGGATACAATGGTTGGCATAATGATGTGGCCTGCAATGTAATCAGCCAAAAAGTGGATATCGGATCTTATCAAAGCCCCGGTGAATATCCCTTTGACTCACTGAGCGCCGGGGTTCCCAAAAACCACAGTGATCTGGTACATGTCATCAATTACAATGATCTGGATAGTGTTCGTTATGTGCTGCAGAAGTATTCGGTAGCCTGTATTCTATTAGAACCTATTTTACAGAATATCGGTATCGTTAAACCGCAACCGGGATACCTGGAAGGACTTCGTAAGCTTGCAGATGAGCAAGGGTTCCTATTGATCTTTGATGAGGTAAAGACCGGATTTAGACATGCTTTAGGCGGTTATCAATCCATTTGTGGTGTTCAGCCAGATCTTTCCACCTTTGGAAAGGCGGTGGCGAATGGTTATCCTTTGGGCGTAATAGCGGGAAAGAAAAAGTATATGGATTATTTTGTTGATCCAGATAAAGCTAAGCGGGTCATGATTGCGGGAACATTCAATGCTTTCCCGTTGACAACAGCTGCGGCAATTGCAACATTGAAAAAACTTTCTAGTCCTGAGCACCAAGTCTATAAGCATGTTGAACGTTTGGGCGCACGTTTGGAACAGGGATATCAGGAAATATTTCCTAAATTAGGCATACCATTTTTTGTCGCTCGTCAAGGCTCGGCCTTCTGTACTTACTTTATGGATCATGCGCCGCTTAATTTTCACGATATTCTGGATAATCATGATTTCGAACTGGATATCCGCTACCGCAAAAATCTCATAAAAGAAGGAATCTTTAATTTCCCGGCTGCAATTAAGCAGGGAAGCATTTCCTTTGCGCATACGGAAGATGATATCGACCGGACCTTAGAAGCGACAGCACGTGTAATAAAAACTTTGTAACCCTGACTATGAAAATAACCGCTATCGAAACCTTTGTATGCCATGCGCGCATGCGAAATTGGATTTTTGTTAAAGTTGTAACCGATCAGCCCGGACTTTGGGGCTGGGGTGAGGCGACGTTGGAGTGGCATACACAAAGTGTCGTTGGTGCAATTAAAGATATTTCTCAGCTGTTGGTTGGCGAGGATCCACGCCGCATTGAATATCTGTGGCAGATGATGTACCGCCAGCATTTTTGGCATGGGAACGGAATTGTCCGGGGAACGGCAATCAGTGGTATTGATATTGCCCTATGGGATATTTTAGGTAAAATTCATAACGTGCCCTGTCATGAATTGTGGGGTGGTCGTGTACGGGATTATATCCGCTTATATTGTCATTTGGGGGGTGGCCGAATGGAAGATTTTTACGAAACAGCACCGGACGACGCTAAACGTTTTGGCGATCTTGCCTTGAAAGCTGTTGATGAGGGTTTTACGGCTTTTAAATCCATGGCTGTTCCGGAAACGATGTCCCTGGAAGGGCTTCGCCCGATTAAATATGCTGAAGCCTGTGTAAAGGCAATGCGTGATGCAGTAGGTGATGATATCGATATTATGGTAGATTGCCATGCACGTCCTAGTCCACGCATGGGCATGCAATTTGCCAAAGCGCTAGAACCTTATGGTCTGTACTTTTTTGAGGAGCCATGCTGGCCCGAAACCATGGAGGATATTGCCCTGATTCAACGGGCAGTAGCGACACCTATCGCTTCCGGCGAACGTCTGATCGGTGTGCATGCTTTTCGGGAGATGCTTGAAAAACGTGCAGTAAGTGTTATTCAGCCTGATATTACACATTGCGGTGGATTATCTGAAGCCCGCAAAATAGCTGCTTTGGCGGATGCTTATCGTGTGTCCATGGCACCTCATAATCCACAGGGACCTGTAAGCACAGCTGCCTCTATCGAGTTGGGCTTCGCAACACCTTCGTACATTATCTGTGAGAGTGTTCACAAAGATGTTGAATGGCGGCAAGATGTCGTCAGTGAAGGATTTACAGTGCAAGAAAAAGGCCGTATTGTCCTCCCCAATACAAGAGCCGGTCTGGGTATTGAAATCAATGAGGAAGAGGTGAAAAAGCATCCGTTCCAACAGGAAATTTTACAGCGTACATTTTACAGAGATGGCAGTGTTGGGGACTGGTAGATTTAAATAGATATGAGAGCAGAATATAAAAACAAAGTGGTTTTGATCAGTGGTGGACTTGGTGATATTGGCAGGGCAATAGCCGAGGCTTTTCTGACGGCGGAGGCAATTGTCTGTATTGCGGATCGTTTTGCACCCGTGCTTGCGAAAGAGCGGTGGCATTCGCTCGATGAATCTCAGACCAACTTATTTTACGATCAGGTCGATGTCTCAGATGCTGATCAGGTGGAGGCTTGGGTTGATCGTATAGAGCGGGAGCTTGGAGCAATAGCGATCTGTATTGCTAATGCGGCCTGTGTCACGATTCAAAACTTTCGGGAGCTCAGCAATGCGGCATGGAAAAATGAAATGGCGGTCAATCTGGACGGTGCTTTTTTTCTGGCCAACGCCTGTGCGAAATCATTTGTTGCTACTGGTGTTCGCGGGAATATTGTCTTTTTGGGTAGTTGGGCAGGGCATGCCGTGCATCAGAACCTGCCCGCATACAGTGTTTCCAAAGCTGGCTTACGGATGCTTTGTCAAGCCATGGCGCTCGAATATGCTGTTGATGGAATCCGTGTCAACGAAATTGCACCCGGTTATGTCAACGCTGGGTTGAGTAAAGTGGTTTGGTCCAAGGATGCCGCGCTTCAAAAAAAGGCTGCCGCGGTAGTACCGCTGGGGGATATCCTCGAAGCGGAGGAAATCGCCAAACAGGTGCTTTGGATATGCTCCGATAATTGCAGACAGATGACGGGGACAAGTATCGTACTGGATGGGGGACTCTCATTAATTAGACCTTAGATCATGGAACAAAAGGATCCAAGAAAAGAAACAACAGGTGGTTTACAGGCCAAAATTGGACTTGCCCAATGCGATATTACACCTACCTTAGGGATCTATTCGCGCAATTGGGGGGCTGCTACTGCTGATCGGGCTGTTGGTGTGCACCAACCCTTGCTGATGCATTGTCTCTATATGGCGCCTATTGATTCTCCACCTGCCATTCTATTGACAGCCGATCTGGGCTGGTGGAAAAATGCGGAAGACGAACGGACATTGCGTTTTGCATTGCTTGATCATTTCAATCTGACAGCATCACAGCTGGTCTTTACACTTTCACATACGCATGCTGGCCCCAGTATCTGTTCTACGGACATACATCAACCCGGAGGTGAGTTGATTCCTCCTTATCTGGAATTCTTAAAAGCGCAGGCGATCAGCTGTATCCAGCGGGCAAAGGATGAATTGTTCGAAGGAAGTTTACATTGGAGTTATGGGGTATGTGATCTGGCCTGTAATCGGGATCTGGAACTTAATGGCGAATACCTCATCGGGTTTAATCCTGTAAAAGAAGCTGATCATACCTTATTGCTCGGACGTGTATACGATAACACCGAAAAATTGAAAGCGTTGATCTGCAATTATGCCTGTCATCCGACGAGCTTTGCCTACGAAAATGAACTGCTTTCTCCGGATTTTGTTGGTGAAATGCGGCATACGGTGGAAGCGGTCGTGAAAGTTCCCTGTTTGTTCCTACAGGGCGCATCAGGTGATCTGGCTCCCAAGCGTCAATATGTCAAAGATCCTGCTTTGGTCGAAGCCAATGGTCGACAGTTGGGCTATGCGGTGCTTGCGACGTTGGCTCAGGAGGATCATGCAGCTCAGCGTTGGGCGTTTGACAAAGCGTTAATTTCGGGAGCACCTTTGGCTTGCTGGAGCTTTCAGAAACAGGTGTTACCGACTGAATTCAAACAGCTTGTGCATACTGTACAAGTGCCCTACAAAAACTTACCGAGCCTTGAATCTATTTTCGAGGAGTACGAAAGCTGTTCGGATCGGGTTATGAAAGACCGCCTTTGGCGAAAATACAATACCCGCAAGGCCATTGCCGATCAGCGGGAAGCAAACATTCCGGTATGGCTCTGGAAAATGGGGGACGCGATTTTGGTGGCTCAGGCCAATGAAGCATACTCTTGTTACCAGTCAATTATACGGGCTGAATTTCCCAATCATACCATTGTCTTTATCAATATCGCCAACGGTTATGTGGGCTACCTTGCGCCAGCGCAGCTCTATGATAAAGATATCTATGCCGTATGGCAGAGTCCTTACGAACGGGGTAGCCTCGAGATACTTATTGAACAAACGAAATTAGGAATTCAAACATTACTGACCGATGAAACTAGATTGGATTGATGTCATTATTTTTGCGGTATACATAGTCGGTATCGTCGTATTGGGATTATATGCTTCGAAAAAAAGTTCTTCGTCCAAACGGGACTATTTTTTGGCAGGAGATAAGTTGCCCTGGTGGATGATCGGAGGTAGTATTATTGCCGCAAATATCAGTAGTCATCATCTTGTCGGCGCCATGGGAGCGGCCTATAGCCGTGGGTTTGTGGCCATCACTTTGGAATGGGGTGCCATATTGATCGGTTTTAATGCGCTGCTTTGGATATTTTTGCCTTTCTACATACGCAATGGCTTTTATACAATTCCCGAATATCTTGAAAAAAGATATGGAAATGCCACTCGCGTACTCTATGCGATCTTGATCTTATTTACCTACGTTTTTGTAGAAATCGGTGCAGTGCTTTATCTGGGTGGGCTCTCATTACATGCTTTATTTGGTATTCCCATTCTGTATAGTATTTTTGGGATGGCGATTTTGACGGGCTTGTATACCGTGTTAGGAGGGCTGAAAGCCGTTATCTGGACCGAAATGGTGCAGCTAGTTATCCTGGTGCTCGGCGGTATCGTCCTGACCTTTGCAACCATCAATGCGGCAGGCGGATTTCAGTCCGTCGTGGAATCATCCAAAGACTGGAAGATGTTCTATCCAGCTTCCGATCCCGACTTTCCCTGGACAATGTATCTAGGCGGTTTGCTTTGTATCAGCGTATTCTACTGTGCGACCAATCAATTTATTGTTCAGCGTGTATTGGCCGCAAAAAATGAGTGGCATGGCCGTATGGGGGTTATTTTCGGTGATTATCTTAAATTTCTGGTACCGCTGATCATCACAATCCCGGCTTTGGTAGCACCCAAATTTTTACCGCATTTAGATCAGCCGGATCTGTTATTTGCGACGCTCGTGGAAACACTGTTGCCTAAAGGGTTGATCGGTCTGGTCATGGCTGGTCTCATCTCTGCGATTATGTCCCATATTTCCGGTGCTATAAATTCCTGTACAACTATACTCACAGTAGATATTTACAGCCAATACATCAATAAGAACGCCACTGATGATCAAGCGATCCGTTTTGGTAAACGTGCAGGAGTCGTCATCATTGTACTTGGTATTATGAGTGCTGTCGTATTGATTAGTTATTCCGACAAACCTGTATTTCTCTACCTGATGAATCTGTATGGTTTATTTACACCGGGTATAGCTACCATGTTTCTGATGGGGGTCTTTTGGAAGCGGACTACGGCACAGGGCGCATTAACGGCTGGCTTATTGACCATTCCACTTTCGTTGCTTTTGGAGTATTTACTTCCTGACATGCCATTTTTTAACAGAACCGGCATTGTGTTCTGGACCTGTATGATCGCCTGTGTACTGGTCAGTCTATGTACACCGGCCGTTCCGGAAGCGCGTTTGAAAAATCTGATATTGACACGCGATTCGTTTCAGATGCCCGAAGGGGATCGAGCTTCTTACCGTGGCTTTCGGAATCCAACCCTCTGGTGGATCATTATTACAGTGATGGTGCTGTATTTTTATGTGCGCTATTTTTAACTTAACTTGTTGGACGATTCCTTATGAAAGTATCGTAATTGAAATATCTTTTTACCAATACATCGATGAAGAATGCTATGTTGAAAGAATTAGACGCTGAAATTGAATCTATTTTCCCGGAGATTGTTGCGATCCGCCGGCATATCCATCAGCACCCTGAACTGTCTTTTCAGGAATATGAGACGAGTGCATATATCCAAGAGAAGTTGACCCGGCTCGATATTCCGTTTAAAGTTGTTGCCAATACAGGTGTGGTTGCCGTGCTTGAGGGCGAAAAGTCCTTAAGTGACGATATCGTGGTTTTGAGAGCTGATATTGATGCATTACCTATTCACGAGCAGAATGATGTGCTATACAAGTCCACAAATGAAGGTGTTATGCACGCTTGTGGTCACGATTTTCATACGGCAAATCTATTGGGTGTCGCTACTGTTTTAAAGGGATATAAAACTGAGTTTTCAGGAAAAATTGTGCTCTTGTTTCAGCCTGGGGAAGAAAAGATTCCCGGAGGTGCGATCCAGATACTGGAGTCTGGTATCTTGGAGTCTTTCGGTGGAAAGATTAAAGCGGTTTTGGGTTTGCACGTCAGTCCACGTGTACCTTTAGGGAAAATAGGCTTACGCCCGGGGCGCTTTATGGCTTCAAGCGATGAGTTTTATTTTACCATTAAAGGACGTGGCGGTCATGCGGCCGAGCCACATCGTGCCGTTGACCCAATTATGATTGCCGCTCAGTTGCTGACCACTTTACAGCAGCTGGTCAGTCGTAAGGCAAACCCTGATATCCCATCTGTATTGACTTTTGGCCGTTTTATCGGCGATGGTGCGGCGAATGTCATTCCCGAAGAGGTGAAGTTGGCTGGTACCTTTCGTACCATGGATGAAACCTGGCGCAAGGAGGCGTTGGAGACTGTAGCGACAATTGCCCGGACATTGCCCGAGGCCTTGGGCGCGACAGCGGATGTGGAAGTACGTCATGGGTACCCCGCATTAAATAATGATCCCAAATTGACCCAGCAAGTAAAAAATATACTACAAAGGAGCATGGGAAATGAAGTCGTGCAGGATCTGGAAATCTGGATGGCAGCAGAAGATTTTGCTTATTACTCATACCGGTACCCAGCTTTATTTATGTTGGTCGGTACGAATAATGACAGCATCAATACCCAATATGGGCTTCATAATCCGCAGTTCAATCTTGATGAAAAAGCGTTTAAGACGGCGATTTCGGCTTTGGTGAATAGTGCTGTTTCCTTATTGAATGAGTCCAATGGATAGAAAGCATTTCTTACTTTCTTTATTGCCGTTGGGGCTTTCTTTTCAAACAAAGGCGGATTTTTCGAAGGAAGGGCTCAACCTGATGTTACCAAAGACGAAGAAGAAAAAAATCGGTATTATCGGTTTGGACAGTACGCATTCCATTGCTTTTACAAAAGCGATCAATACGGCCAGTGCCGATAGTTTATATGGGCAATTTTCGGTTGTTGTGGCTTATCCTTATGGCAGTAAAACAATAGCGCTTAGCGCGGAGCGTATTCCCAAGATCACGACCGAAATTCAGCAATATGGCGTCTCGGTTGTTTCCAGTATTGCTCAGTTGCTCAAACAAGTGGATTATGTATTTTTGGAGACGAATGATGGAAACCTGCATTTACAACAGGCTCTTGAGGTCCTCGGGGCTCGAAAACCCTTGTTTATCGATAAGCCTATAGCCAATTCGTATACCGATGCCCTAAAAATATTTGAAGCAGCCCGGAAGTGCGGTTGCCCTGTTTTTTCCTCCAGTTCATTACGTTACATTGTCGGCCTGCAGGAGCTTGATAAAAGTAAAGTTGTTGGAGCTGATGTCTATAGTCCCGCTGTCACGGATCCGTCGCACAAGGATCTGTATTGGTACGGAATTCATGCGGTGGAAATGTTGTTTGCTTTAATGGGACCGGACTGTATAACGGTGCGAACGGTACAAGAAAGGGGGACTTCCATGTACATTGGTCAATGGGATGATGGCCGTATTGCCTCGGTTCGCGGTATCCGGGAAGGGAAGGATGATTTTGGTGGCACAGTCTTTCTGAAAGACCAGATTGTTCATCTGGGGCAATTTATGGGTTATGGTCCCTTGCTGGATCGTATACTTCCTTTTTTTCAAACTGGGCAAAGTCCGGTGGATGAGCGGGAAACCTTAGCAATTTGTGCTTTTATTGACGCTGCAGAACAGAGTAAATTGAATGGTGGTACACCCGTTAAATTACAGAAGCTAAACTAGCTCGGCGACGATGTTTTGTAAGGCTTGTTTAGTTGCTCGCTACCGTTGTCAAAAGCTCACTATTGAAAATAGATGCAGGTGAAATTACTGTTTCCTCCAAAGGGATCTGATTGCCGTAACGTTCTTTGAGTTTGCTTTTAACCTCGGCGCTACTGAGATCAAAATCTTTGAGTTTTTCCAGTTTGCCTACTTCAATTCCGGCCCCCCGCTGGTAGATTTTCCAGATCAGTTCCGAACAATAAATTCTGTTATCTGACCATTCGAATGTAGCATCGTAGTTTTTATCCAAAAATCCCTCACCGATTCTCTTCATTTTGGCTAAAACCTCCGCCGATAGTACTTTGTCCGCTTCTTTAAGCCGTTTGATGACATAATGTTTATTTTTTCCTCGAGCGATCCAATCCGTCAAGCTGGTAACTGTTACGGGCTGAACAGCCTCCAGTACATATGGTTTTCCCTGTTCATGAAAAATTAATCCACAGTGGGAATAGGGTGAGTGTGTCGCCAGTTGTACAGCTTTACATTGGGGCGAGATCGAGGATTGAAAGATCATGTCTCCATCTTTTAATTCCGGTAAAATTGAACGGTTTGAAACGTTTTTGTCAGTAGAAGTAGTTTCGGCTCTTGTTTCATTGATCCGGAAATAAGTCCGTCCGATCATGAGGCTACAAATTAGCAATAGGACAAATACAGCTTTTTTTTTCATGGTTGTAATGCTTTAAGATAGCATGATTAAATCTCCAATAAGTGTTTTATTCCACCACGCGGTAAAACATACCGGCTTAATTTACGGATTATTTGCCCGTAATGAGTTGATGACGTTATTTAAGCGGTTATTCGTATGTTATGACTACGAATTGTTGTTAAACTCCTGTTATTCCAGTGGATAGTTATCATGTTAAGATAGTTATTTGTTGCATGCCACAGATATGAGTCACTGTAAAGTCCTGTCATTTCTTTTAATGGCTATACAACTGGAAGGTCACGTAAATTTTATTTAAAAAGATCAGACAGCTTTTTAGCTTTCATCTTTTCTGTGAGCTGAGCTGCTGTATGTGCCTCAGACTCGTATTTGTACACATTCTCTGTTGAAGCCCCTCTGTCTAAAAGGTAACGTGCTATATCCTTATTTTTTTGAAGTATGGCTTTACCGAGTAAGGTACATTGTGTAAAACTGTAGTCGAATCGGACCTCATCTATCCCTAAGATATTTAAGCTATTTAGGGACGTTTTCTGGATAAAATCAAGATCATCCTGTTCAATAGCTGTTTTCAGTAATTCGAAGTCATTGAAATTCTTATTCTTCGACAGAAACAAGGTGTAAAAAAACTTGGCTAAAGCATAGTTTTTACTTGCTAAAATATTGTGGATCGCATTGTGGCCAAACTCCGCTGTGCTGGAGAAGTCATTCTCTTGGCTTAAAAATAAAAGAATATTTTCCTTGGGTATGGTCCCCCAGTTTAGCTGCTTCAATTGATGTAAATCGTTTACTGTAAATAAAGATTCCAGTTCACTGATGAAGTTCAAAGAAAACAAATGGTTGTCTAATCTAAGTTTGAGCGGTAGATTTTTGGTTCTTAATATTTTGAGTTTGTCGTCAGTAATTTGATAACTGATGGAGACAGAAGCTCCCTGATAACTATTGATTTTAAGTTCAGAATCGGTTAATTCGTATCGTTTCATACGCAGATTCTCCACATTGGTGCCCGGGAATAGCTTATGCAGATTCAGTGCTATAGCAAGATAGCTGCTATCGTTTACCTGGAGATTATAATGTAAATAACCGTCGTCAGTGATGGAATAAGAACTGAATGGTTGTTGTCTCCGTTGATCTTGAGAAGTCGCCAAGGCCTCTAGTGGCATTAACAGTGTACTTAGACTGAGGAGTAAACACGAAATGTACGCTGAGGTTTTCAAGAACAATGTTCGAATGAAATAAAATTTATTCATCATCGTATTGCACTAAAATGGTGTTGATTTCATCTATAATTTTATAGGCATCTGATTCCAGTAGGTCTATTTCTGCTTGAATGGCAGGTGTAATCGGCAATTGCATCAATTTTTGATACACTTGTATATCCAGGTCAATAACGCTGAGTTTGAGCTGAAGTAAATATTGCCCTTGCTGGGTTTGTAAACTTAATTGGCTGAGTGCCTGTTTCGATCCTTCCAGTTCGGCAATTGTTCTGCTGTGGTCATTTTCTCCCGCGAGACCATAATTGGGATATTTTTCACCTAATTGATTGAACGCATCAAAATACTCCTGTTCCGATAAAGAATGTATATTCATATAAAGCAGGTTATAGGCATATAAAGCTTCCTGATTTTCCTCGCTGATCGGAACGTCCTGATAATCTTTGACCAGCTGCGTGATGTCCTGATATTCAATTTGTAAAATAGCTTCGATATCCTTATTGATTAAATCTGATGTGTTCATGCGAATATTTTATCCTTTTTGACAGTCAACGATTGTGATCAATTCGCTTGACTGTTTGTCTCAAGGACAAAGATCAGCTTTTCAATGAAAGATGCTATCCCCATATTCAGCCAATTTTTTGCGACTTTCTCCATCTTTTTGTTTTCTTACTTTCACGCCGTTCTACGATAATTGAACTATATTGTCATTTTAAGTATAGGATAACCTTATGTTTAAATGAATTAATAGTTTTATATTTTAAATTATTTAGCTAAGAATCAGCTTATTATATTTTTACTCGTGTTTATTGAGTATTTTTTACTCAATAAACTTTGTCGAAGTAAAAATAATGCGCATCTTTGTTGAGTAAAAAGTACTCAAATCGAGTGGTTGTAAAAAATGAAACTATGATTGTATTAAATAAACATCAGCTCATCACCGAACAGTTTCCAAATGGGGAAACGAAGGTGAAAGATTTCGATCAGTTGATCAAAGCGGAAAACCTGCTTGAATTTACCTATCAGGAAGATGGCGATTTGATCCGTTTGTTTTTTGTCAAGAAGCGACTTGAAGAAGCAGGTGCAAGCTGTAAATTATGGATTCGTTATATGCCCTATAGTCGTATGGACCGTAAAATTGAGGGGGATCTATTTACGCTAAAATATGTCGCTGCATTTATCAATAGTTTACAGTTTGATAAAGTTTATGTTGTTGAGCCACATTCCGAAACAACCCTCACATTATTGGAAAATAGCATAGCAATCTATCCTGCTTTGGACTGGCTGCCGAAACTGATGGAAAAACTGAATTTCTCGGACAATGACCGAATTGTATTTCCGGATAAAGGGGCGGCGGCACGGTATTTAAATAGCGGTTATGACGATGCCTGTGTCTTTGAAAAACAACGCAATCCACAAACCGGGCGTATCGAAGCGATGGAATTGAAAACAGGAAACATTGTAAAGGGGGCGAAATGCATTATTGTCGATGATTTATGCTCTGCAGGAGGAACATTTCTCTGGGCGGGAAAAATTCTTAAGGAGATGGGAGCAAGTGAGATTTATCTGTTGGTGACACACTGTGAGCCAAGGATTTTCAAGGGGGCTTTGCTGGAGGAAGATTCACCGATCGACCTTCTTTTCACGACAGATTCTATGATGGACACGACGCATCCAAAATTAAATTATATCAATTTAACAACTGAAAGCTATGTTTAGAGCGATGAGCAAAAATCCGATTCTCTGGACAGACGGATACAAATTGTGTCACAAGGATCAGTATCCGGCACATACAGCGTGGGTATACGAAACCTGGACTCCCCGGATGTCGCGTATCGCAGGAATAAGCCATGTTGTCTTTTTCGGCTTGCAGGGTGCCTTGGCTGAAATCAGCCATTCTTTCGATGAATATTTCTTCGCCCAGCCGGAGGATGCCGTTGTCGAACAATACGAAGAAGCCATCCGTGAAGTGTTCGCAATGACCAATCGTAATTTTGCGGACACACATCGGTCAGAACATATACGCAATTTACATCGCTTGGGGTATCTTCCGATCAAGGTGAAAGCTTTGAAGGAAGGAAGTCTCGTGCCGATAGGGGTGCCTATGTTTACGATCGAGAATACCCATCCAGATTTCTTCTGGTTGCCGGGTTACCTCGAAACGCAACTCTCTGCCTATATCTGGTCACCGATGACTGCTGCGACTATTGCGGATCAATACAAAAGATTGTTGACGGGTTTTGCTGAAAAAACAGGCGACATCAATAAAGTATTCACACAGGCTGGAGACTTCTCCATGCGTGGTATGGGATCGCCAGAAACTGCTTATCGCACAGCCGGCGGGCATTTACTGAGTTTCGGTGTTTCAGCAACGCTGTCAGTTCGGGAATACCTTAAGACCTATTATGGTGCCACAAGTGATGTGATGATGTACACGCCTTCAACGGAGCATAGTGTGATGTGTTCTTACGGTGAACACGAAGTGGAGGCCTTCCGCCATTTGATTACGGAGGTCTATCCGAGTGGAAACATTTCGATTGTGTCCGATACTTATGATCTATGGCACGTTGTGGATCATGTATTGCCACTATTGAAAGATTTGATCATGGGACGGGAAGGTAAAGTTGTCATTCGGCCGGATAGTGGCGATCCTGTTAAGATAATTTGTGGTGATCCGGAGGCTGACCACGAAACAGTTCAAAAAGGGATTGTCGAACGTTTATTTGAACTCTTTGGGGGGACGGTCAATGCGAAAGGTTTTAAAGAACTTGATCCCCATATCGGTGTTGTGTATGGCGATTCCATCACCGTGGAGCGGGCAGCTAAGATCTGCGAAGGTTTGATGGCGAAAGGTTTTGCTTCGACCAATACAATCCTTGGAATAGGATCCTATACCTATCAGTATGTCACAAGAGATACCTTTGGCTTTGCTTTAAAGGGAACGGCCGAAATTGTTGACGGTCAGTTTAAAGCTATTCAAAAAAGACCGGCCACAGACACCGGTAATTTTAAAAAATCCCAAAAGGGCATAGTTGCCGTTGTATTCGAAAACAATGATTTTCGCCTGATAGATGATCTCAATCCAATGACCGTCGAACAATTGAATGATAGCAACTTGCTCAAAGAATGTTTTGTGGATGGGGTCTTTGTCAGCACCGTTCGTTTTAAGGAAATAAGAAACAGATTACAAACAGAATCAATAAGAGTATATGGAAAATAACCTAAGAAAACCGTTTTTCATCAATGATGAAAACGTTGAACATTATGCACAACAAATGGCATCATGGATTGCGGGACAGGTGAATGCAGCAAACCGTCAAGGTTTGGTGCTTGGCATGAGTGGCGGTATTGACTGTAGTGTGGTTGCTTGCCTATGCCATTTAGCGAAAGTAGATGTCCATTTAGTCATGATGCCCTATGGTAGCGATATGAACAATAGCAAGAGTCATGCACATGGGATGGAGCTTATTGAAAAATTTGATTTCCCGTACCATATCTTTGATATCAAGCCTGCGGTCGATGCGCTGACCATCAATAACGAAGCCTATATTGCAGCGTCAAGCGAATCCAACCGTGTCCTGAGTTTAGCCAATATCCGGCCCCGGGTCCGCATGACTTACCTCTATCAATTTGCACAATTGGGGAGCCGTTTTGTGATCGGTACCGGCAATATGGCCGAAGCGACTGTAGGTTACTTTACCAAATGGGGAGATGGTGCTTATGATCTTAATCCTCTGGCCATGGTTACCAAACAAGAAGTATATACTCTGGCAAAATATCTGGGTGTCCCTGAATCCATTCAATATAAGAGTCCTTCAGCAGGTCTATGGGAAGGTCAGACAGATGAAGAGGAATTGGGAATGAGTTATGCACAGATTGATGCATATATTCTGACCGGAACATCCGGTGAACCCGAGATAGATGAGCTGATCCATAGCCGTCAACAACAGTCTGCTCATAAGTTTGCTGCGATTCCAACTTTCAAAGGCTAGTAAAAAGTAGAGCTGATAGGAAAAGGTTAGGTTTAGGACACATACAATACATAATTATTGAAGATGAAAACAAGATATGAACAGATCGTTGATGTAAGAGAGATCGCATCCGAAAAAAGGGATCATATTCCGTCCATACTGTCATTGGCAGGGCAGGAGCAAATCCTGCCTGTTGCATCGGATAAAAAGCGGACGCTGCTTTTGGCGATTGATGTACAAAACGATTTTATGGAATCCATTGGCAGTCTACCAGTAGCTGGTTCGAGTGCTGATGTACAACGGCTGACCCAATGGATATACAACAATATGGCTTCTTTGACGCAGGTCATGTGCAGCCTTGACTGTCATTCACTGCTGCAGATTTTCCATGCAGACTGGTGGCTGGATAAGCAAGGAAATCAGCCCAAACCTTTTACGGTCATCCGCCACGAGGATCTTATGGCTGGAACCTGGACTGTCGCTAATGCGGACACAGCTGAACAATCTCTAGCTTATCTTAAAAATTTAGAGGCCGAAGGGAAAAAAGAGCTTTGCATCTGGCCCTATCATTGTTTAGAGGGCAGCTCGGGGGCGCAATTGGAAAGTCAATTTACCAATATGCTCTATTTTCACAGCGCTGTACGTCAAGTCAAACCCATATTGGTCTATAAAGGACAGGATCCCTACACTGAAATGTACGGTATCATTAAAGCTGAATACGACGACAATAAATTTGTCAATCGTGCCGTGCTGGAGGCTATACAGGCCTACGATGCCATTTATATTGCCGGACAGGCATCAAGTCACTGTGTATTGGCATCTGCAATGCAGATAGTGGAATATTTTGCGGAGGATAAAACGATTACGTCCCGCATTACCCTACTGATCGACTGTATGTCACCTATTGCTGGTTTCGAAGAGTCTACACTGCAGGCTTTTGAATCACTGCGTGAAAAATACGGCATACAGATCAAAAAGTCCACAGATGTAATTTTATAACAAGATGGTCAGTACTCCAAAAACATATAACTACGAATACCCCAGGCCCGCAGTTACAGTCGATTGTGTGATCTTTGGGTTTGAAAAAAATCAGCTTAAACTGTTATTAACCAAACGGGCGATAGAACCTTACTTAGGGAAATGGGCATTTCCCGGGGGCTTTATTCAGGAGGATGAAACTGCGGATGAATGTGCACTACGTAAACTGTCCGAAGAAGCTGGGCTCAGGGATATCTTTCTTGAGCAGCTCTATACCTTTTCGGATTTATACCGTGATCCCCGGGGCCGAGTCATCAGTATTGCCTATTATGCCTTAGTTAAACCTAACGAATATACCCTGGAGGCCGGACTTGATATCGATGCGGTGCAATGGTTTAGTTTGGAGGAGGTAGCTGATTTGGCTTTCGATCATCAACAGATCTTATCTGTTGCGGTCGAACGCTTGAAAGGTAAAATCCGTTACCAGCCCCTCGGATTTGAACTGTTGCCAGCACAGTTTACCTTGCCTGACCTGCACAAATTGTATGAAACAATTCTGCAGCGTTCGATAGATCGTGGTAATTTTCGCAAAAAGATACTGAGCATGGATCTGTTGATCGACCATAGCGACATGCAAAAGGATAGACATGCCAGAGCAGCAAAAATCTATAGTTTTGATAAAGAAAAATACGAAGAACTCAAAGAAACAGGATTTTACTTCGAAATATGACAATCTACCTTATCCATCAGACTCATGAAACAACATGGGCCTTTATCAATTTCAATATTTAGAGTTTATAAGTCGAATATCGATTGTCACAGCGCTTAAATTGACTTACCTTTCCTATTATGTGACTGAAATACGATATTAGATTGAAATATCTTAATAGTGAATTATCTGTTAATATGAATAAAGTACTTTATTGCGCTGGTCTTGTTTTGTCACTATGTATGGCATGTCAACAAAACAAGGTGAAAAATCCTGCTTCTTCTCCAATAAAGGAGGCTATAGTAAGCGAAAAGCCAACCGTCGATTCGCTTGTCTTTCAGGATAAAATGATCAGAATTTATAAGATAGATTCCATCAGCTTTTTTAAGGAACAGCAACAGGCCGATTATAGGAGAGATACCATCGCTTCAATCAGCGATGTAAAAGTTGCGAGAAAATTATTGCAAGGCCGTGTCGTATTTGGAGACTATATTCCAGGTAAGGACATGGAAATTGATACACTCGTGGATGGAAATCTAATTGCTCAGGTACGACTTAATGATGGTCGCTTACTAACGGCGGGAAAAACAGAAGGTGCCATTGATCTGTTGGAGAATATGTTTGTAAAATATTTTCCATCTGAAGAGATTTTGTTGTTGGAAGGAGGACATACAACAGATCAGGCACTTGATTTGGGCCAGGGGAAATGGGATGTTGAAGAAATCGGTAATTTAGACTATGTCTATTTCTCTAAGCATAAGAAATATAGATTGAATGGCATGTTTAACGGACAGGAATGTTCCAGTTACTTTTTGCAAAAAAAGGAAAATGAGGTCTATCTGACCTATGCACAGATTCCCTTGGACTGGAACGATAACTTTGAACTATGTACCCTAAAAGAAATCTTTTGGAAAGGAGATCAGCAGGTATACTTTCGAAATTTTTTCTATGGAGCACCGCATGATAAGCGAGCGGGTTTCTATAGACTGGATATTATTTCCGAAAATTGATGTCATCAATAGGAATGCATCGAATCGCAAATTGCTTTTCTTGGTAAGATGCTCCTGCAAGTAGGATACACAAGGGCATCATAAAACCCAAACCAAATTCGAAAAAGGAAAAATCCCTGTTTTCCGCTAAGCAGAATATTTAATAATAGCTGTATTTTTACTGCATCAGGTACAGTGCTTGCCGTTGTCATCGGATTGAGGTAAGCACGATCTATTTTAAGACTATCGAGCAATAAGGTTATGGCGCATCGCATTTATATATATAACGTAAATCCTAAAACAAAAGAAACATTTGAAGCACATCTGGCCGAATGGAATTATGAAATTCCTGCCCTGATGTTCCCGCTATTTTCTTCGGGTATCCGTTCCCAAGGAACACAGCTCTATGCCAATAAGGAGGACGGTATTGCACGGTTACGGTATTTTTATGCGCTGCTTGCTGATGTTTATCAATTGCATTACAAAAAGAAGTATGCTGAACCGGTCAACAAGATGTTTGAATTTCTGGAAAGTTTGCCATTAGATACCTTTCAAATCGATGGACGGGATGTCTTCAATATGAATGTAGAAAAACATACAGAACAGGCAAGTGACTGGGTTGATGAGATCAGGACGACGGGAGCATTATATACACAGGCCTTTGAGAAGCAGAGTTTGGATCCTCTTCAGAAGATCTTGCAATTATCAGGCTATGACACTTTTCTGGAAATGCTCGAGACAGACTGGATTAACTATGGTTTGGGCTTGTGGGAAGAACATGCTTTTAAGCAGGAGGGAACCGAAGTCTTTGAAGAAAATGGAAAACAAGGATTAAAGGATGCTCTTGGAAATATTCTGGTCGCTGCGAAATATGATGAGATATTTGAGTTCAATGAAGCAGGGATTGCTGTGGTTGAACTGGATCATCTATTTGGGTACATCAATGAGCGGGGAGAGGAGATCGTATCCTGTCAATACGTTGAGGCATTTGACGCGCGTGTTATCGATGATGTTAATTATGCTGAGGTTGAAATAGAAGGGAAACGTGGTGTATTGAATATTGCAAATAAACAACTTTCATTACCTGCTGTCTATGATGATTTGGACTGGTTTGCCCAGGGTTTTTTGAATGCAAAGCAAGGAGATAACTATTTTCTTTTTGCTGCTGATGGAACACAGGTTATTACCGAATCGGCGGATGAACCTTTTGGATACGATTACAGTAAGCTTTTTTATAAGCGGCAAAAAGGTACCATGAAGCGGAAATACTTTCGTATGGATGGTCACTATTTGGGCAGTTTTCTGGAAGATAGCCTACAAGCTCTTCCCAACGCCTATTTTTGGATCAAACCCAATAAGTTGCAGCGAAAGATTTCAATCATCAAACCTAATGGCACTGTGCTTGATGAAGAGATTGATCGTATCATCGTCCTGGATGATTATCGCAGTATCGCTTACCTGAAAAATAAACAATGGCAGATTTACTCACTCGCGTATGATCTATTCCGTTTAGTCGATCGATCTATTGATAAAATCTTGGTCGATAGCATTAAAAACTTTCGAAAAGATGTCTTTGTTGTCGCCTGTGCCAAAGGGCAGGGGATATATGAAGCCTATCTTGATCAATGGCTACTCGAACCTGATCCGGCTTATCTAAAAATCGAATATTGCTATATGGACTTTATGCGTATCCAGCAATCCGAAGGAATGCGCTATTTTGATACAAAAGTAAATTTCTGTAGCGAACTTTACGATTATGTCAGTGCGCCGATTCATGATCCACATCCGGAACGAAGCGAAGGTGAATTCTTACTCTTATTTAAAGGAGAAAGGCTGTTTTATGTAGATCTAAAACGAAATGTCGCTGAATTTCCTGAAACAGCATTTGGCCGTTTGTATGCCGAAAAATATAATTTGCAGGGAGCAGACCAGAGCTACTTTGTACAATTTTATCAAGCATGGACAAAACGAAAGGGGGCGGGCTACGAATCTTATCTTGATAACGAGACGCTATACGAAAAAGCGCGGAAACTAAATTGGGCCGGTAAAATAACAGAGGCTATACCTTTGTTGACTATCGGTGCCTCCCGAGGTAGCGCTGACTGCCAATACCTTCTTGGCAATATCTATTGTGATACAGATCATGAAGACTTTCTGGATATTCCTAAAGCGATCGGCTTCTACAAGCAGGCTATAGCACAGGATCATGCGCAAGCTTGGACGAACTTAGGGTTCATATATGCTACGGGCCTCGGCCTGCCCCCTGATATTCCCAAAGCCTTGGAAGCCTATCAAAAAGCCGCGGCATTGGGAGAATCACAGGCGATGAGCAATCTTGGCAATTGGTATTATGAAGGGGAACATCTGGAACAGGATTTTGTGCAGGCCTTACACTATTTTAAACAGGCTGAAAAAGACGGTATCAATAACGATGCGCAGGTAGCCGAAATTTATTACCAACAGAAAGATTACGCCAATTTATTACGCTATCTTAAAAAGGATAAAGACGGACAATATGCCGCGATTTATTATGGTATTTTGTATGAAGAAGGTTGGGGCGTAAAACAGAGTATGGTGAAGGCACTGCGTTACTATGAACAAGCTAACGAAAACGCTGCCTATGCTTATGCCGTCAATCGTCTCTTGTATTACTATAAAAATGGAACGTTTGCAGATTCCGCTAAATACAACTTTTGGTTGGATTTTGCCAAAAACAATGCAGTTGATATTGAAGAATAAAAAAAGAATATGGCACATCGAATTTATATTTATAACACAGATAAAAAAGATCAGGAGTATTTCCATGCTTATTTGGGTGAATGGAACTATGTTATTCCAGATTTGTTGCTGCCCTTGTTTGCCGCAAATCCAAAAGCGAAAGGTACCTTGGTATATGCTGAAAAAGAAGCGGGTATTTTAAAATTAAGGAAATTCTACGATCTGCTTATGCAGGAGTATAACTTGATATCCAATGCTGCTGTCCTGTTGACCATCGAAAAAATGTTCGATTTTCTGCATGGACTTCCATTTGAATGCTTCCAGATCAATGCGCGTGATGTTTTTAATATGTCTGAGGTCAAACATAGCCAACAAGCAAGGGATTTTGCATTTGAAATTTATGAGAAGAACCTGTATTACGAAAAAGCAATAGAGAAGCAGTCGTTATCAGCGCTTTATCCTATTTTGAGCCGCTCAGGTTATGATTCCTTTTTAGCGATGTTACAAGCTGAGTGGAGCAACTATGGATTGGGCTGGTGGAATAGGGAGGCGATTGATAGCCTTGATAACCAGTTTTTTGAAGAAAACGGATGTTGGGGGATCCGGAATGCGAAGGGTGAGGTGAAAGTCGAACCCTGCTATGACGAGATCGGAGACTTTGATTACAATGGCTTTGCAGTTGTTGAGAAAGAAGGCTTGTTTGGCTATATAAATAGAAAGGGCGAAGAGACCATCCCTTGTATGTACGCCTCTGCAGAGCCTGTACAGAGCGGCCGTGGTAAGATTGTAGGAAAAGTGAGTTTAGCGGGCAAATATGGCTTGGTGGACGTGGAGACTGGAGCTACAATTATTCCCTTGAACTATGCGGTTTTGGACGATTTTGCTTATGGATTCTACCAGGGACAGCAGGATGGAAAATATGACATTATCGATGCTGAAGGTAAGGGCTTGAATACGACGGGTTCTGATGAGCCTTTTGAAATAGACTACGAGGGCTTTATTTATCAACCAATAGCGAACAGCAAACTACGTAAATATTATTCCAATCAGGGTGTTCTATTGGGCGAATATCCAGAAGGAGTTTTGAACGAATTGTCGTTTGATTTTTATGCGGTTAATTTAAACAATAAAAAAAAGAAATCAGTCCACGCAGCAGACGGTTCCCTTTTGGTAAAAGATGTGGCTGTGCTAAATGCCATGAATGGGCTCAGTGCATTGTATTACCTTACAGCGGGCAAATATTTTCTGTATGACCTCGCCAGTCGGGATTTTCTTCTGCAAGATCTGACGATTAAATCTATACAAGGAGGTGCAGATTTTGGTAATGGTGCCTATAATTGTTATATCATTGAAACCGAATCGGAAAGAGGAATCTATCACACAGACACTAAAAGCTGGCTGCTTCCATTGTCAGCACATTATGCCACAATCAGCTATGCGCTGATGGACTATTTTATCCTGCAAGATCAGGTGGGCGGGTATTATTACTACGATACTGATAGCAAAGAACTAAGTGAATCCTTCGATTTTATCTGTGGTAGTGTAAGACATTATCAAGATCTAATGATGTTGCGCGGCGACCGACTGTTCAATAAAGGATATGAAGGATTGGAAGAGGTGCCCCAAGATCAGTATGGATATTATATCAAAGTATTGGACAAGCTGGAAGGAAAGGAACTTGAGGTTTTTGACCATTTTTTCACCAAGTGGAAGTCGGATCGGGGCGTAGATTTTGAATCTGCCTATGATAGTTATACATTGTATCACATGGCCATGGATTGCTGTAGAAATGGAGACGTCGAAAATGCTATCCGTTACTTTACATTTTCAGCTGATCAGGACAATGAAAGCAGTATGTATGAACTTGGTAATATCTATACGGATACCGATAATGAAAATAAGCGTTTTCTGGACCTGAAAAAAGGAATTGCATACTATGAGCGGTCCGCCGGAAAGGGGTATGCAGCTTCTTGGAATAGCATTGGTTATCTTTACCAGCATGGAATAGGCTATACATCGGATCTGAAAAAAGCTTTTGAGGCCTATACCAAAGCGGCTGATCTTGGGGATGGCTATGCATTATCCAATCTGGGTTATTTCTATTTTAGTGGGACCTATGTGGAAGAAGATCTTGAAAAAGCATTGGATTACTACAAAAAAGCGGAATTGAAACTGGTTGAAAATAATCGCAATATTGCCTCGATTTATTATAGTTTAGATGACTATGACCGCCTACTTGTTTATCTGAAGAAAGATAAAGCGGATAGCTATTCCAATATTTATTACGGTTTGATGTATGATGCGGGTTTAAAATTTAAAAAGGACAGTAAAAAAGCCATTCATTATTTTGAGCGGGCAAATCATTATAGTGTCTATGAGTCTGCTACAGAAAGCTTATTGGGTTACTATAAAAATGATCCCAATTTTATGGATCAGGAAAAACACGCCTATTGGTCGGACTTTGCCCGACAACACGAATTGGATATTGAACCCGAATTGTTGATTTGGGCGGACGAGAAAAGTGGAGGAGTAGATGCACAGGACGAACCTAAAGGAAATAGTAGTTCATCATTTTTTAGTAAACTGTTTAAAAAGAAAAAATAATCTGCACGATGTTATCTTCTGCGAATTTAGATTTCACAGGTATGCTGATCGACCTAGCCTTTATGCTTTTTTTTGGCGTAGGTTTAGGTTATTCCCTGATCGTGGGGATTATCCATATCATCCAGAAAAAGACCCAAACGTTTGGTTATTATCTACAGACATTTTTGATTTCGGGGATTATAGGTCTTGCTTTGGGAGTCTTAATCATTATGATGTGGGCACTATCGTTGTAGTTTCGATATAACTTGTTTCAGGAGCAGGGGTATTGGATATACCCTTGCTCCTGAAAATAGGACTTTATCGTTAGACCGATCTATTTTTTGCGTTGACAATATGCATCAAATGGTGATTACAATGCCAGGCATATAGACCTATATTTATTTTAAGGGAAATATACCGTTTGGTAACCGGATGAATAAAGGCTCGTTCAAGTTGCTCGTCACTCAGGCTCTTGACCAGGATTTCCCAGCGTTGATGCAATCCTTCTAATAGTTTAAGAGAGCTTTCAATTGGATTGTGTTTTGCATCTGGAAGTTCGGCCCAAAGGTTTTCTTCATAGAGTTTTATCGTTGGGTCATCTTCTGTCAGGGCTAACTTAAAACGGACAAAACTATTCATGTGGCTATCAGCACAGTGATGCACCACCTGTCTGATGGTCCAGCCGTCTGGACGATATCGTTTCTCCAAAGCGATATCTGGCAGGTCGCTGACTTCCGATGTGAGTCGTGCGGGGAAATCTGCGATTGTTTTTATCCAATCATTCAGTAATTGCTTGTCAATATGATCTGGTACGGCAAAGCGACCTATGGGATACCGAAGTTTTTCTAATTCATGTTGCATGGTTTAAATTTAGCGAAAATTGCTTCAAGGTCCTTATGTTTTGTGCGTAAAGTAACGGTTAAATCCTGTTTTGGACTTTAGGTCATGAACTTATGTGATTTGGATGACAGGAAGAATTGTGGTAATTTCGGCAATTCAAGATGCGTTGCTTTACTTTCTATAACAGATAAGGTGGTAAAGGAGGTAAATACAGTTTGTTTTGAATATAAAGCACAAGGAATGAAGAGTCTAAATGAGTTGATTAATCCGACAGATTCAGGATGGAGTCTGGTCGAAGAATGGATGAAGGAAGCAAACAATTCTTATGAGGTACTGCCCAGAAATCCAAAACGTGCAGATGAAGAGTTACTACGAGCTCAAATTACCACAAAATCACCAATGGGTGCTATTATTCATCAAACCGGTGGAATACTCATCGATGGTGGATGGCTCCGACTCCTAGGCTCGGGTTCTGCTAAATTAAATCGAGGTATTATGGAGTGGAACAAAGGGAAGAGCTTTGACAAAGAAGGAGAGAAAGGTGGTTTTTTGTTAATTGCCGATGATGTTTTGGGAGGCTATTTTGCGATTAATGCTGGAGCTTTGGGCGAGAGCATAGGACATGTCTATTATTTTGCACAGGATACCTTGCAATGGGAAAGTTTGGAGTGCGGCTATTCTGATTTTATTTATTGGACATTGAAGGGTGACATCCGTCAATTTTATGAAACATTTAAATGGAAGGAATGGGTTGAAGATATACAAAAATTGGATGGAAATCAGGTATTTTCATTTTACCCTTTTCTATGGACAGCAGAAGCGCGTGATCTGCGCAAGGTTGATAGAAAGATAGTTTCTATTGACGAAAACTACCATTTCACGATGGAGTTTGCGGGTGGAAGATAAACCTGTTACCAGTTGGTGATCAACAGGTTCTTTGCCGCACGGAGACTACATTTCTGATATTTGGAATAGGCTTTTGCTGCTTTTTCCTGAATTTGTTCGTTGCTTTCTCCGTTTATATACCCTGTTAGTGCATCATGGAGACTGTAGGCTTCTGGACACATCAAATGGCTTGTCCAGAGAATAGGGCTTACAGTTTCCTTATCTATATGAGGTGCAAAATACTTTTTACTATAACAAGCGAGGATAATCGCATTTCGCTTTTGGCGGTCAGTGTTTTTGAAACGCTGGTCTAGCTGGAAATCCATAAGACCATCATGTCCGATATAAGCATTGAGTTTTGCATTACCGGCTATTCCGATAATCTTGTTGTCTACTTGCAGTGTATCTTTTAGTTGGCCATGCAAGCCTCGGAGAAAGTCAACTGTACATAGCTTGATCTCTTTGCCATCATAGGCATCCGCAACAAGGTAATAGTTTTCAGACTTGTGTTTATAGACCAAACGCTCGAGGATCGCGCTTTTTCCCTTATACTTTTTTACAAGTTTCCAATCTTTACTCCGATTGAAATAAGTTTTTATACCATATTCGCAGCCCCAATAGAGGTTGTTGGCCGGATCCTGACCGTTACCGATTGCTTTGGGAACAGGTACGATTCCCTGATAGGTGTTATCACATAATGCAACAAGTACATGGATAGTACGTGTTGTGGAATCATAAGGCAGGACTACCGTGTTGTTATTTTGACTATTCAACGGTTGGGCTGAATCTACTGTGCTACGCTGTCCACATGCGAGAAGGACGAGGGTACTACCTAGTACCCATATATAATTGAAAACCTTTTTTATCTCCATTGTATTAAACAAGAATGAATGATCTTATTTGTCGGGAAATCAGATCCGACATTTAATCCGCCTTGGATTCTTTTATCAGGGTCATCATCCTTAAATAATGTCCAAGGTCAGTCTGAATATAAACAAATATAGCTGGAAAATAGGAATGATATACTCCTTGTTTTCAGGGAATTTTAATCTGCTGTGGGGATCAGACGCTTCTGATACAATAGATAGATGAGCTCGCACATGATCTTGTATAATTTTAAGTACCGATTGAACAATTACATTAGGTTCAATCGGTACTTAAAGAGGCTTTCCTGTCTATCCAACCGTAAATTTAGCGGGATTGATTTTGGAGTGTATAGGTCTGCTCGTTGAGTTTCGTAATTTCTAGCTGGATACCTTCTGCTAGCCCAATTAGGGTTGCGGCCTCTTTGCCCAGTTTAAGGACATGGAATCCACGGCCACGGTAAGTGAAATTGCATTCATACTCATTGGAATCAATAACGATCCGGAGCTTTTGTGATTTTGCAGGAAATAAAGGCTTAAAATCTTTGGTAATTCTGATTTGCGATTTTTTTGCATCATCCGCTGTAATTTTATTTCCTGCTGCTGGAAATAACATACGATTGGGAGAATCATTTTGAGCTATGTTTTCAACTACTTGTTGTTCATCTTTCTGTTGAACTGCTGCAACCTCTTTCGGAGGATTTTCCGTTGCCACAACCTCTTTCGGAGGATTTTCCGTTGCCACTGTATCTTGAGGCTTTTTATTTTGGCGGCCTTTTTTTCGTGCATTTTGATTAGCAGGTTTTGTCGAAACTTCCTGCGATTTTGCATCAGTGGTCGATACTGTTTTTTTGTCTTCAGCTGTTGGTGAAGGGACGACGGCAGATAAAGGTCGCTTGATAATATTTCGAATGTAATAATGTTTTATTCTCGATTTGTCCGTATTACGTTCTTCAATTTCAAAATCTTCTGTATAGGCTTTAAAAAGGTGGGACATCTTATCGTAACCATAATTTCGCGCATCAAAATCTGGTTTTCTTTTATTGAAAAGACTGCCAATTTCCCCTAAAAATGCCCATCCATTTTCATCTGCGGTGTCATCAACAGTGTCTTTTAATAATTCCAGTGTCTCTTCGTCAAGCACTGCTATGCTGGTTGGATTGTCAACAGGTGCCGGTTTGGGTTGATTTTGCTGTTTTTTCTTTGTATTAGATTCCTTCTTTGGATTCTTTTCAAAGATTTCAACATAAATAAATTTGTCGCAAGAGGCAATGAAAGGCTTCGGCGTTTTTTTCTCTCCAATACCGATAACCAACTTGCCCGATTCTCTTAGACGGGTTGCCAATCTTGTAAAATCGCTGTCACTCGATACAATACAGAAGCCATCAACCCTGTCGGAATGCAGGATGTCCATCGCGTCGATAATAAGAGCTGAGTCGGTGGAGTTTTTACCTTGGGTATAGCTGTACTGCTGGATGGGGGTTATCGCATGGGTGAGGAGTTTGTCCTTCCATTTTTCGACATAAGGATTGGTCCAGTCACCGTAGATCCGTTTGATCGTCGGGATACCATAGCGTTTGACTTCATTCAGAATCTCTTCGATCTTTCGATAAGAAACATTATCCGCATCGATTAATATTGCGATTTGTAAATCCCCATGCTCTGCCATATGTGTTTATTTATATTTTCGATGTATTTTTGTGTTTACGTTGCGAATAGGATTCTCCTATTTTTGAACATATGGTTAAAAATACACTATTGTTGAAGAATTATTGAATTTTTTAAGAATTTAATTTGAATCATGATTTTCTGAGAGGTGCTATCTTGAAAGATTTCCTATCATATTGTATAGATAAGATTATAACAGTATCATCCGTCAAAGCAAAATCAAATAGGACTTAATATGGAGTATAAGGACAAAAAAAAGGTTTTCAAACGGGGAGAATGAAAACCTTAAATAACCAATTATAAACCTAAATTATGATACAACAAAGATAGTGTGTATTTTACACATATGCAAATATTGCTTGTTTTTTTTAATGGGCCGATTGTATTTTGTAGCTAGAAAGCTACAAAGGCTTTCTTGTTATGTTGTTAATGCTCAATAAAAGCAGAAGGCCGATATCCCATGACGGCATAGAAACTATTTGTAAAAGCCTGTACGCTTTGGTACCCAACTTTGTAGGCAATCTGGGATATTGTCAGTTCACCCGTGCTTAATAACTCAAGACTTTTAATTATCCGTAGCAATTGCTGGTATTTGACCAGTGTCATTCCTGTTTCCTTTTTAAATAATCGTTCGATAGTGCGCAGGGAAAGATTGGATAATAACGCAATTTCTTCCATCTTAATAGGATGGGTATAGTGGTCGTGTAGGTGATTTAATACTGTCTGTAATCTATTTTCACTTGGCAGCGTAATTTCTAGATGCAATAAGCGGGATCCGAAGGCGGGGAGTTCGTTAAGGAGTGCACGAAGGAAAATTTTTTCATGTTCATTTTCTTCAGTCAATTTTGACCATTTTTCGGCATATAGGATCATCTCTCTCAACACCTTCGGAGCAGCGAATATTTGAACCTTTTCGAAAAATGGATCTTCCTGCTCGATATCAAAAAAGAGGATCATTAATTTGATACTCTCGGAATGTGAATTGGTCTTATGTAAAGCATTTGAGGGAACCCATGCCACATGATTCTGGGGGAGTAGGTACATTTTTCCCTCAACGGTGAGGTATTGAAAACCTTGCTCGACGTAAATCAACTGCGCCTTGAGATGCGTATGTAACGCATCGTCGTGAACCCAATTTTCTTCGAACCAGACAAAATTAGATTTTTTTATATTATCAATTGTTTCAATATGATTGGAACAGCCCATGTCGTTATGAATTAAATCAATGGCAAATTTAATTAAATAACTGAATATATCTTTGCAACAAATCATCTTGTAGGTGTAGTCATCATTCGATAATACCATATACTAGCGGAAGTATTCACTCGCTAAACATTGGCTGTTATACCCAAGAAATAAATAATTTATATGAATAAGAATATGCAAAAATCAAATACTGTTTCCTGGAGCTGGTTGTCTGTATTGGTTGTTATTTTAGTTTCAACGAATCTGAGATCGCCGATTACGGCTGTAGGGCCTGTTTTGGGGCAAATCAGTGACTATCTTACATTGGATAGCTTTCAAAGTAGTTTATTGACTGCGATTCCTCTTTTTATGTTTGCAAGTTGTTCGGTCCTGGTGAGTAGGTATTCCCACGTTCAGGGTATGCATCGTTTTTTGTTGTTTGGATTGATTGTCCTTGCTGTGGGAATCATTGTGAGGGTATGGGGTGGTACAGCCTCTTTGTTTGTAGGATCCGTCATGATCGGCTTAGGAATCTGTGTGGGTAATGTCGTAGCTCCAGGGTATATTAAGACCAGTTTTCCCAATAATATCGGACTGATGACTGGCGTTTTTGCTGTAGCAATGAACTTGACAGCAGCATTCGCATCAGGCTTTAGTCTACGTCTGGGTGAGTGGACTGGCTTTGGATGGAGAGGTTCCTTGGGCGTGTGGGTGGTCTTGGCGATACTATCTATTATTGCTGTTTTTTTTGATCAGTTATGCGGGCAGAAAAGTATTATTCCTGAGCAGAAAAAGCACGTGCAGACTGGGATTGGACATATTTTTAAATCCAGATTGGCTTGGTATATCAGTATATTTATGGGGATTCAGTCATTGATTTATTATAGTTTGATTTCCTGGTTGCCCAAGGTATTGGTTGATTACGGAATGGCTGCCAAAGACACCGGTTGGGTGTTGTTTTTGATCCAGATTGCGATGATCCCTATTATGTTTGTCGGGCCTATTATTGCACACCGAATGAAAGATCAGCGACTGATGGCTGTTGCTGTTGCGGTGGGTATGCTGGGCAGCATTTTGATCTTCTTTTTATATAAGCTAGATGGGATCTATATTGCAGCCATTTTATTAGGGCTTTCCAACGGCCTGTCTTTTAGTCTTTCTATTCTCTTTTTTAGTTTAAGGGCAAAATCGACAGCGAATGCAATCAAAATTTCGGGAATGGCGCAATCAGTCGGGTATTTGATTGCTGCATTCGGCCCGCCGATTTTTGGAAAATTGCATGAGATAGACTCATCCTGGAACTACTCTTTTTATTTTCTTGCGGCTAGTATTGTCCTGTTATTATTGACAGGAATAAAAGCGGCGGAAAATAAATTCGTGGAAGAATCTTAATAAGGTATACAATATTTGGTAAATGCTAGCAGCCCCGTTATTTTAAAATAACGGGGCTGCTGTCTATGTGAATAGCTTACTCCCGAACCACTTGTTGATATTGTCAAGTTAATTCACCTCTGTCTAATTTTTTAGGATGTCAAATTCGATATAGGTCGCATTATTGACATCATGGAAAATGCGCTGTGTTGCTTTACGGAAGTCGGTTTTGGTCGCTGTATAGGGTTCCATAAATACCTGTGGATTCCGTTCCGCCAATGGGAACCAGGAATTTTGTACCTGAACCATGATACGATGTCCTTTTTTAAAGGTGTGGGCAACATCAGGCATCACAAAATCTACTTTTTCCACGAGACCGGGTGTCAATGCCTGTGGTTTGTCAAAGCCGTTTCTGTATTTTCCAGCCATGATTTCACCTCTGACCATCATTTGGTATCCCGCCATTGTTTTTCCTTCAAAACTGGGGGCATCATTGGGATAAACGTCGATGAGTTTAACAACGTAATCCGCATCAGTGCCTGTTGATGATACTTTAAGAAAGTTTTTGATCGGGCCGACAATGGTAATGTCCTCGGTCAAAGCTGCTGTTTGATAGACCATGACATCGGGGCGGTTGGCCGCAAAGCGTTGATCGTCGACCATGTACTCGCGTGTACGGTTTTGGATGATTCCGCCTTGATGCGGAACAGGTTTGTTGGGGTCCGTTACATATTCATCCCATGAATCCGTGCGTTGGACTTTCTCAAAACCAAGTTTGCCCTGTGGCTGAAAATAAAGTCTTTTTGTCTCGACATTTTTGGGCGGCCATTGTTCAAATTGCTTCCATTCATTACTCCCTGAAATAAAGATATTAGCCTCGGCAGCAGAGAATTTACCTTCTTCTTTTAAGTAGTGACTGAAAAAGGGCTGTTCAAATTTTTCCTGATAGGTGATACTTGTTTTTTTATCAAATTGAATGTCGCCCAAATAATCTCCTGCGGCGCGAACCCATCCGCCGTGATACCAGGGACCCGCAACCAAAATCGAATTATTTGTTTTGCTTTTCTCTTCAATAGACTGATAGGTTTTAAATGTTCCATAGGCATCTTCGGCATCAAAAAAACCACCAACAACCATGACAGCAGGTTTGACATCTTGCAGGTAATTGGTGATGACACGTGATTTCCAAAACTCATCGTAGTTGGGATGCTTAAAGAGGTCATTCCAGAATTTGACCGAATCGCCAAAATACTTTTCTTTGAGCTCTTTGGCGGTTCCGCCTTCAAGGAAAAAATTATATTTATCGACCTCGTTGATCTGAATGTTACTTTTGAATTGATCGGGGGTAATCGGTTTTGGACGTGGCACACCAAATGTTGACATAAATGTGAAGGCATCTTGCAGGAATAATACACCATTGTGGTGAAAATCATCCCCAATAAACCAATCGGTCACCGGAGCCTGTGGCGAAACAGCTTTGAGGCTGGGGTGGGTCTTGACGAGTCCCACTGTGGAGTAGAAACCGGGGTAGGAAATCCCATAGAGGCCCGCTTTTCCATTGTAGTTTTTTACATTTTTCTGCAGCCACTCTAAAGCGTCGTAGGTGTCCGTGCTCTCGTCGATCGCTTTTTTATCTTTACCCGGATTTGTTGGACGAACATCTTCAAAATCACCTTCACTCATCCATTTTCCGCGGACATCCTGATAGACAAAGATATAGCCGTCCCGCATCATCGACGGAAAGTTTCCCAAACTTTTCTTGTACTCTTTTTGGCCATAAGGCCCCACTGTGTAGGGTGTTCGGTTTAATAAAATTGGATATTTCTTGGATTTATCTTTGGGGCTATAGATCACGGTAAACAATTTCTTGCCATCTCGCATCGGAACCGTTACTTCGGTTTTCTCATAATAATCCCGAACATAAGCGGAATCTGTGGCAGTCTGTGCATGGAGCTGGCTCCCGGTTAATAATGCTAAAGCCAGAAACGAAATGGTAGTTTTCATTGAAATAATTATTTAGGAATGTTGATTTTTCATGGTTTACATAAAGTTCTTACACTCGTCTTTTTTTAATGGTTTATGGAGTTATCATGAGCGGAGTATTCTCGGTTTGTTAGCTGACTGGAGCTCATGACGGTCTCATCAATTATCAGTCTAAAGGTAACGCTCCCGAAGATATTTTCCAATTTTATTGTCATATTTATATAGAATAGAAAAAGAAAAATTGACCAATTTTTTAGAAAGAATAACTTTTTTCGAATTGTATTTGGATTAGTTTTTTAATGTTAATATATTGAGTTAAATTAGTTATGATTATATTTTGTTTTCACAGGTATAATCAAATGCCTTATATTTCAGTGAGATGGACGATGTTGGCTTGGGGTGCTTATTCATTTCATCTCGTTTCTTTTGCCTTCGAATAGGCATCGAAATAGCAATTGTCATGATTTTATAAATAAAGTGACGATGGATATGAAATATGTTTTTTTAAGCTAATTTTAAGAATTATTTTATCATAAAACATCAATTAAATAACAATTTAAGTATATAGAATTAATATGGGACAACAAGTGAAAGATGCCAATGGTAAATTGGGTATTCTTATTCCGGGATTGGGTGCTGTGGCAACAACATTGATCGCTGGTGTGGCATCTATAAACAAAGGTTTTTCAAAACCAATTGGATCTGTTTCTCAATTGAGCAGAATCCGTTTAGGTAAGCGCACGGAGAATAGAAATCCTTTAATCAAGGATTTCGTCCCTTTGGCAAAATTGGAAGATGTCGTTTTTGGTGGTTGGGACGTATATGAAGATAACGTATATGAAGCTGCTTCAAAAGCACAGGTATTAGAACAAGGCCAACTTGATGCTGTAAAAGCTGAATTGGAAGCAATTCAACCAATGAAAGCTGTGTTTGACCGGAATTTTGTAAAAAATTTAGATGGCACGTACATCAAATCAGAGAAAACACGTCGCGAGTTGGCTGATGCCGTACAACGTGATATCCGTGAATTTAAAGAAAAAAACGGCTTAGACCGTGTCGTATTAGTATGGTGTGGTTCTACTGAACGTTATATTGAAACAAACGAAGCTTTCTCAACAATTGCAAAATTAGAAGAGGCTTTGGATAATGACGATCAACGCATTCCACCGAGCATGATCTATTGTTATGCAGCTATAAAAGAAGGTGCCCCTTATGTTAATGGTGCACCAAACTTAACATGTGACGTTCCTGCGATCGTTGAATTAGCCCACGAATATGGTGTTGCGATTGCTGGAAAAGATTTCAAAACAGGTCAAACATTGATGAAAACAATTGTTGCTCCTGGTCTTCAGGCAAGAGCGCTTGGCGTTGAAGGTTGGTTCTCAACAAATATTTTAGGTAACCGTGATGGATTGGTATTGGATGATCCTGAAAACTTCAAAACTAAAGAAGTTTCTAAATTATCTGTATTGGAAGAGATCTTAGATGCGAAAAAGAACCCTGAACTATACGGTGATTTATACCATAAGGTACGTATCAATTATTACCCACCTCACGGTGATAATAAAGAATCTTGGGATAACATCGATATCTTTGGTTGGTTAGGTTACAAAATGCAAATTAAGATTAATTTCTTATGTCGAGATTCAATTTTAGCAGCTCCGGTTGCGTTGGATTTGGCATTATTTATTGATTTGGCGCAACGTGCTGGCATGTCAGGTATCCAAGAATGGTTGTCCTTCTACTTGAAATCCCCACAAACTGCACCAGGTTTACCTCCTGAGCATGATATCTTCAAACAATTAATGAAGTTGCAAAATACTTTGCGTCATATTATGGGTGAGGATTTGATTACGCACTTGGGATTAGATTATTACCAAGAGCTAGTAGACAGTATTCAATAAATTACCTTTATAAAAAGGGGAATAATTGCTTCAGGTAATTCTTCCCCTTTTTCTTCGGAACAATTAGTGCATAAACTTGCATAACCCGCTCTATTTAGAGATGGTGGAGGGGGCTGTCGAGTAGTTGTCCGGAAAATAATCCGCTGTCAATTTTTGCGTTTGCGAACGTTAAGATCGTGACAGGGGTTTTACTTTTTTAATGAATGATTTTATTTTGCAATTAGAAGGAATGGAATTTGCTATCATTGCGGCGGGAGAAGGATCTCGATTGCGAAAAGAAGGCTTTAATTTGCCTAAGCCCCTGCTACCTTTACATGGTGTTCCATTAATTGAACGATTGATTCGTGTCTTTGCTAAAGAAGGTGCGCAGCAAGTGCATGTTATTATCAACAGACAATCACCTGAATTGAAGACATTTTTAACGCATACAGCATTCGAGCTTCCTATCGTCCTGATCGAGGAGGATACACCGAGCTCCCTGCATAGTTTTGCCTTATTGGTCGAAAGCAATCCAGATTGGACCTCCTGTTGTCTGACAACCACAGATACTGTTTTTAGACCTCATGAATTTCACGAATACCTAACAGCTTTCCAGCAAAGGGAAAATGCTGACGCTTTTATGGCTGTCACACCATTTGTCGATGACGAGAGTCCGCTTTATGTGAATACAGACCAGGAGCTAAACGTGGAAGCATTTTTAGATCAGGCTACAGTGGAAACAAAATTTGTATCAGGGGGTATTTACTGCTTTCGTAAAGCGGCAATGAACTGTGCATTAAGTTCCGTTGCGGCAGGAAATTCCAGAATGCGTAACTTTCAACGTGCGCTTTTGGAAGATGATTTGCATGTTGAAGCATTTGTGTTTGAAAAAGTAGTAGATATCGACCACTTGAAAGACCGTATTGTAGCGGAACAATTTTTGAGTGAGGAAGTTAGTTAGTAAAATGAGCGAAATGATTTCTATTTTAGGCGTGACGCGTAAAAACCGTTTTTCTCCCAATCATGTGGGGAATGATGCTGCAATATTTAACGAAGTTGTGCTAAAATTGACCGAGCAAGGTGCGTCAGTTGAAATTTGTAATGAGGACGAATTCTTAGCTTTGGATTCCATCAAACAAGAGAATGTTCTGACAATGGGAAGAACAAAGACGTTGGTTAAGAAGTTGCAATCTCTTCAAAATAATGGGGTTAATGTATTGAACTCAGGTTTCGGTATTGAAAGCTGTTTTCGAAAAAATATGACGCTTAAGTTGTTGGAAGGGGGGATTCCCTATCCGAAGAGTATCGTCATTTCAACGGTCGCAGACATACAGGCTATTTTTGAAAAACTGAAAGGAAAGGGTGTTTGGATCAAACGTGGTGACTTCCATGCAATCCATAAAGAAGATGTTACTTTTGCCGCTAGTCTCAAAGAAGCTCAGCATATCCTAAATGAATATGCGCTCCGGGGGATTAAAGAGGCCGTTATCTCCGAGCATCTGGCAGGAGATCTATTAAAGTTTTATGCGGTTAGGGATACCGATTTCTTTTTCTACTTTTATCCCTATGAACATAATCATCATAAGTACGATTTGTACGAACAGATCAATGATGAAGTTGTCCATTTTCCATTTGATTTGGCTAATTTAAAGCAAGTAGCCAATCGCGCAGCGGAAGTGCTGGATGTCCATATCTATGGCGGTGATGTGATTATTGATGCAAATGGAGATTTTCATATTATTGACCTAAATGATTGGCCCAGTTTTGCCCCTTGTCGAGCACAAGCAGCTGAAGCCATTGCGCAAATGGTTTACCATAAATTTACTGAAAAGAACCACAATGCAGAGAGAACAAGTTAATGTAATCGAAGAAGAGAATTTGAGTGCATTCGAACAATCTTTAAAATCCAATGATACAGAGGAGAAAATAGATATTTGGTTTTATAGACCGATTGGTTTTCGTATTGCACAAGTATGTGCTAAAATTGGGATTACACCCAATGCTGTGACAATTATAAGTATTTTCTTTGGTGTTGCGGCAGGTATTCTATTTTATTACCAAGATCTATGGATTAATGTGATCGGGATGCTGTTGTTGGTTTTCGCAAATTCTTTGGATAGTGCGGATGGACAATTGGCTCGGATGACAGATAATAAGAGTCGCTTTGGTCGTATTTTGGACGGCTTTGCTGGCGATTTTTGGTTTGCTTCCATTCATATTGCCATTTGTTTGCGCAGTATCAACGAAGGCTGGTCGGAATGGTTGTGGGTATTTTGTATCCTTGCCGGGGTGTCTCATATGTTGCAATCTGCAATGGCTGACTATTACAGAAATGTTCACCTCTTTTTTATCAAAGGTAAGGCAGGAAGTGAATTGGATAATACGCGTGATTTGAAAGTTGATTACGACGCCTTAACCTGGCGGAAGAATTTTTTTAGCAAGTTTGTGTTGAATGGCTATATGGGCTATACCCGAAATCAAGAAAAGTTATCACCAAAATTGCAAAAGTTATTGCATATCGTCAAATCCCGATACAAAGATGATTTGCCCCAACAATTGATGGTTGATTTCAGAATGAAAAATAAACCCTTGATGAAATACACCAACATTGTGCAGTTCAATACACGGGTAATCTTCCTTTTTGTTTGGTTATTTATTGGTCAACCGTGGATTTACTTTTTCTTTGATATGTTTGTTTTAAACCCAATCTTAATCTATATGTGTAATAGACAGGAAAAGGTAAGTGGTTATTTTGTTGATAAATTAACAAACGATCCAACTTATGGGGAGTAAAATCTATAAAGTACTCTTTATGCTGATTGGTATAGGCACTTTGGCCTATATGATTCATGCAATGGGGGTTCAGGAGATTTGGACAAATCTGGAGAAAATTGGTTGGTGGTTTTTGCCGGTATTGGGTAGCTGGGCTATTCTTTATTGGATGAATGCCATGGCTTTCAAAGCGATTATTCAGGAGCCGCAATTGCCGCAGACCAATGTTCCTTTTTGGAAAGTATTGCAATTGACTGTGTCTGGTTATGCCATTAATTACATTACGCCATTTGTGGCACTGGGGGGAGAGCCTTACCGCATTATTGAACTGAAAAATTATGTTGGTGGTTCAAAAGCAGGTTCATCCGTTCTGTTATATGGTGTTATGCACATTCTATCCCATATATTATTTTGGGTGGTATCAGTTTTCCTGATTCTCTGGTTTGTACCAGCGAGTACCATGGTTAATGTTGCCTGTGCCGTCATTTTTGTCATGGCTATTGTATGCACCTGGTTGTTTACAAAATTCTATAAAAAAGGAATTACAGTTTCTTTATTAAAAACCCTGTCGCGCTTGCCCTTAGTTGGAAAGAAAATAAATAATCTGCTGGAGGCAAAGTTCGAAACGCTGAATGATGTTGATCAGCAGGTGAAAAATCTATTTCAAAATCGTAGAGACCGATTTTATATAGCTCTCTTCTGGGAATTTGTTGCCCGGGTAGTGGGCTGTTTTGAGATCTATTTTATCGGCCTGGCATTGGATATCAACATCGATTTTATTGATGCGATGATCATTAGTTCCGGATCCTCTCTATTTGCTAATTTGGTGTTTTTCTTCCCAATGCAATTGGGGACTCGTGAGGGTGGATTGGCGATGGCAGTGATGAGCATAGGCTTGCCTGCTTCAGTAGGTATTTTTATGGGGATTGTGACAAGGATCAGAGAGATTGTCTGGATTATGATTGGTTTAGGTTGGATGAGTTTAGTTAAAAAGAAATAGCAATGGATAAGTTTATAATTAAGGGAATCATTTTTGATTACGGTGGTACATTAGATACGAATGGTGGACATTGGGGAGCAGTGATATGGTCCGGTTACGAAAAATATCAAGTCCCGGTTAACCTGAATTCCTTTCAAGAAGCCTATGCCTACGCCGAACGTCAAATGGCGATTCAGCCGATTATCAAGCCAGATTTTAATTTCCTGGAAGTACTTGAAGCGAAATTGAAAGTACAGTTTGAGTATCTTATTGCCTCCGGCTATGATCTGGATATGCAATTGGCTGATAAAATCGCATTTGATGGTTATTCGCTTGCCAAAGATACTGTTGCTCAAGTAAAACCATTATTGGCTATTCTGGGCGATCAATATCCCATTGTGATGGTATCCAACTTCTATGGAAATCTAAAAGCTGTGTTGGCTGATTTCGGAATTTTATCATATTTTAAAGCAGTTGTCGAGTCAGCGGTAGTGGGGGTACGTAAGCCAGATCCTGCAATTTATGCACTTGGTGTCGAGGCGATGGGTTTACCCGCTACAGAGATCTTAGTCGTGGGAGATTCCTATAGTAAGGACATGGCTCCAGCAAAGGCTGTCGGTTGTCAGACGCTATGGCTGAAAGGACAGACTTGGGGAGAAGATAAACTACAGGATACTTCTGTCGCGGATAAACAATTTAGTACCATCTTTGATCTCAAGGATTTTGTTTAATCAGGCTTTTTGACGAAATTCTTTAGGCGATATGCCTACATATCGCTTAAAGAATTTTCCAAAAAAAGACTGATCTGAAAAATGTAACTGTTTCGCGATTTCTCCGATCGAAAGCCCCTGATGGAGCAAACATTTAGCCTCTTCCACCAAAACATTCTGAATCAATTCTATTGCTGGCTTTCCGGTGAGCTCTTTCGTGATCACTGAGAGGTGTTTGGGTGTAATACCTAATTCTGAAGCGTAAAACTGTACCATATGTTCCCGACGGAAAGATTGTTTTAATTGCAAGTAGAAATTGGCCAATATTTCTCTTTTCCGTGAAGGTACCACGGGAATATTTTTTATATTTTGGCTGGCTAAACGTGCGATTTCACAAAACAATACTTCTGTCAACGACTTGATAATCTGTGGCTTGAAAATATAGTCCCCACCTTGCTTGTCGTAATGAATAAACTGCTTGAATAGGTTGGACAGGTTTGCGGCATCTGGTGTCGAAAGTGAAAAAATGTGATTGTTATTCAATGCGAGCGACTTTTTTGTGAAGTCAAAAAAGTCTTTTTGAAGTTCCAATTTAAACGTAAAATCTATACTAAAGAAAATCAAATAGACTTCACAGTCCCAAGATTTGGTGACAGATGCTCCATTGACTTTCGACGAGGGATGAGTCAAGAGCAGGTGATGCTGTCCAACTTGTACCCGTTCGTCATTTATAATAAAAGAGGTTTCCCCCTTTTTTATTAGGCAGAGTGAATAAAGGCTCTTGTTCGCCAATATTTGTTGTTGCTGTGGGCTGAAGACTGGTTTGGATTTGTTTCCCTTGATGTGAAAAGCGAAAAAATCTCTGTTGTCATCGAATTTATCAATGGGTGACATGCTTACTTTACAATAAAATCAAAATACGTTTTGCGATAGGGTTCATCCTTTAAGGTGTAGTGCCACCATTCCTTATCGTAGGCCTTAAACCCAAATTTAGCCATAGCCTCACGTAGTATCCTGCGGTTTTCCTTTTGTTTTGCAGTTAGTTTGGTATAGTTATGATGAGAGACGGCACCAAAGAAATCAAAAGGACCGCCCATATCTATTTCTTTATGATCTTTAAGACTGACCAATGTTAAATCGACGGTACTACCGCGACTATGTCCTGATTTGGTCGCAATGAAACCGAGTTTAAATAAGTTTTTCTTATCTAGCTCTGGATAGAACTCTCGCTTAGCGATTGTATCTTGGGTGGCCAGTGACCAGGCTTTAAAATGATCAACAGCGCGTTGCGGACGATAGGCATCAAAAATTTTTAATGCCAAGCCCTGATTGTTTAGATGTTGTTCAACTTGCTGTAAGGCCAATGCGGCACGCTGTGTCAGGATTGCAACAGGTTTTTCATAGCCAGGGATAGGTTTTCCTGTAAAATTATGGCTTCCAAAATAACGCATTTCGAGGGTAATTGTCGGAATGGATTCTTTTACGTAGACGAAGTTTGCTGGCATCTTTTGTTGAGCTTTCGTTTGGAAGGCAAAAAAAGCAAGACCAATGGATAGACAGAAGTTGAGTTTCATAGGATGAAGATACAACTTTGATGCTCAATTCTAGCATTGTGCCAAGAGCTGAAAGCGTATTGCAAACAATAACAAGAAGATGAATAAGACAAGCCTCAGGGAATGAATACCTGAGGCTTGTTATAAATTATACTTAATGATCTGTTATTTTTCTTTTTAAATAATTGTAGATCTCAATCTGCGAGCGGCAAGGCTCCTTTTTATTTTCGACGTAGTGATTGCTTAGGGAATTGTTGAGAATACGAGCTTTAACATTATCGGTTAGCTGAATGTAAAGCATTTCCTTTAAATCTTCCTTAATTTTTTTACTGGTGATTTTTACAGCAGCTTCAATGCGATGATCTAAATTTCGTGTCATCCAATCCGCCGAGGAAATATACATTAATTCTTTACCGGCGTTGTAGAAATACATGACTCGGGCATGTTCCAGATATTCGTCGACGATTGAAATCGCATTCATCGGGGCTTTAAATGTTTTCTGGTTTGTCGCGCAATAAATCCCACGGATAATAAGGTCTATTTTAACTCCGGCGGTTGCAGCATCATAGAGTTTTTTAATCATATCTTTATCACTCAGCGAGTTTACTTTGACAATGATAGATGCTTTTCGGCCAGCTTTAGCTTCTGCGATTTCCAGATCGATAAAATGTAGCAATTCCCTGCGCATATCAATTGGACAGATCAATAAGCTTTTACAGTTTTTGATCATCTCGGCGGGGTCTGATTTTGGTCTTCTGAGGTAATTGAAGACTTTATTAATATCCGCAATGACATCTCTATTGCTTGTCAACAGGCAGTAATCCCCGTATAACTTGGCCGTTTTTTCATTGATATTACCGGTGCTGACAAAGCCATATTGAATTGTTTTTGCGCCAGTCCGCTTTTTGATGACACATAATTTGGCATGTACCTTTTTATTGGGAATCCCCGTAAGGACTTTGATGCCTTCCAATTCAAGCTTTTCTTTCCAGTCCAGATTGTTCTCCTCATCAAATCGCGCCCGCAGTTCAAGCATGACCGTTACTTCCTTGCCATTTCGGGCAGCATTGATCAATGCATTGGCGACCTTGGAATTCGAAGCCAAACGGTAGGCTGTAATCTGTATCGTTTTTACATCCGGATCCATTGCTGCTTCACGTAGCAGGTCAATGATAGGCCGAAACTCATGATAGGGAAAGGAGAGCAGAACATCTTTCTTCAAAATTGTATCGGTGACCCGTTCATAATTTTGAAGATAGGGATGTGGAAATGAAGTTCTTTCCTGTGGTTGATGATAGGATTTAAACACATTCGGAAAGTCCATAAAATGCTTGAAATTATGGATCTTTTGTCCAGGTATGATACTGTCTTTTTTTGATAGGTTGAGTTTTTTGATCAGAAACTCAACGAGTTTTGGATCCATCTCCTGATCAAAGATAAAACGGGTCGGTTTACCTTTCCGTCTATTTTTGACTCCTTTGCTTATCTTTTCAACCAGCGTTGTATTGATGTCGTTATCGATATCGAATTCTGCATCTTTCGTTACCTTAAACACATGCGCATGGAATACATCGAAACCGAAATATGAAAATATCAAGGGAAGATTGAACTTAATGACATCTTCGAGAAGAATAATATGTTTTTCATCCTTTGGTGCCGGCAATTGGACGAAGCGTCCGTTCTGGCTGGTGGGAATTTCAATTAGGGCAAACTTAGTCTCATATTGCCATTCACTTTTTCCCATGGCGATACCTAAATAAAGACTCTTGTCACGGATATAGGGCATTGGTCGGACATCGTCTAGAATCAACGGAATAACATTCGATTCTACATCATCCTGATAATACTCGCTGACAAACTGCTGTTGCTCGGGACTAAGCTCTTCGCTCGTCTTGATAAAAACGTTTTGCTTGGCCATATCTTTTTGGATCCGGTTCCAGGTGTTATCAAATTTCTTTTGCTGTTTGATTACCCGAATATTGAGTTCTTCTAAAATCAGTTGCGGATCTTCATAAAAAGATTGATTGGCACTTTTGTCCTTGAGGTCGATGGCACGTTTGAGGCCTGCTACACGTACACGAAAAAATTCGTCCAGATTATTGGAAAATATACCTAAAAATTTGATCCTTAAGGGTAAAGGTACAGTCTCATCTGCAGCCTCTTGTAATACTCTACCATTAAAGCTCAACCAGCTAACATCTCTAGGAATAAATTTTTTCGCCATAGCTAAATATACATAAATTTAAGAAGCAAAACTATAGCTCTAGGTGCGATAAACGAACTTTTTCGTGTTAAAGAATTATTAAGTTATTTTTTCTTCATCTACTTCCAAAAAAATACCCCAAAAAGTGCGAGACCTTTTGGGGTAAACAACATCGTTAACTATATTGTTATTTCTTTTTTCCATATTTTTTTGAAATCTGGATCGCTTTATATTTAGTGCTATCAAAATGCGGGGCATCAATTGCTAATGTCGTAGGGTAGGGAGCTGTACGATCGAAAAAATATACAGTGGTTGTACTTCCATAATCGTTGACCGGTAGGAGCTCCAGACAGGCTGTATAATCAGCATTCAATAGGTCACCTACTGTGACGGCATAGATACGGATAATCCCGCCTTTATTCTGCTCATTCCTAACAAAAGCAACTTCCTTAAATCCGCCAGGAAGATCTTCGATACTTTTCTGATTGAAAGTATCTTTTAAAATAAAACCCAACAACACTAAAACCGGGATGACCAAAAGCCATACCTTTTTATTCTTCTTCATTAAAATACGCTTAAATAGTAATGTTTATGTCCAATAATTTATAAAATTCTTTTAGGATAGCTTGATGTCCCGGCCAAGCAGGAGATGTAACGAGGTTTCTATCTACAACAGCCTGATCAGCTGGAATATTTTTCCAGATACCGCCTGCCAATTCAATATCCGGCCCTACGGCGACATACGCCGTTAATGTACGCCCAGTCAGAACCTTTGCTGCTGTCAATACCTGAATCCCGTGACATATTGCTGCAACAGGCTTATTCTTTTCAAAGAAATGCCTGGTAATTTCCAATACACGTTGGTTAAGACGAATATATTCCGCCGAACGACCACCTGCAATATAGAGCCCATCATATTCTTCTGGGTTGACCTGATCAAAATCCTTATTGATCGCAAAATTATGTCCCCGTAGTTCCTTATACGTTTGGTCACCTGTAAAATCATGTACCGCGGTAGGCACCACATCGCCCTTTTTTCGGTCAGGGGCAATGGCATCAACTGCTATTCCTATTGATCCCATGGCTTGAAATGGAACCATCGCTTCGTAGTCTTCTACAAAGTCTCCAACAAGTAATAATATTTTTTTTGCCATATCAAAAACCTCTTTTAGTAGGTTCTGAATTTACATATTAAAAGAGGTTTTTACAATGGTTATTTGTTAATCTTTTGTTAACCTTGAACCGTTAACTTTTCAGCAAGAGCACGTTTAGTCTTACGTACTTTAGCTTCAAGCTGGCTTCTCAAAGTAGGATTGGTAATACCTTTTCCTTCCTCAAAATTTTTATGAAATTCAGGTAGGGAGAATGAGTCCAGGATATCAGCACCATCCCAGGTAATTCTATTGACCGCTGCATTTAGTACAGTTGAGCCACCCATTGGACCCGGAGAAGTAGCTAATAAGAAAACAGGCTTCCCATTGAAGGTTTTGCGATTCGGAATCCGTGATACCCAGTCAACAATGTTTTTGTAAGCCGAAGTATAGGAGCCATTATGTTCCGCCAGTGAAATAAGCAAGAAATCCGCGGCATCCATCTTTGCTGCAAAATCATGCGCTAATTGTGGAATGCCTAATTCTACTTCCTTATCATAAGAATAAATAGGCATTTCAAAATGATTCAGGTCAAGAAGCTCTATGCTATCATCGACTTCTTTGTAATATTTAGAAGTACTTGTTACAAAGGTTTTATTGATAGAATTCTTATTACTTGTTCCTGCAAATGCTAATATTTTCATCTGTGTATCAGTTTTAATTTTTAAACTGGTCAAACTTACAACATAATCACAAAAAAAATGTCAGCAAAATGTCTGCTAGGGGCTTAATAGCCGATTTATTGACCTAGATCAATGAAATACGAAGCGTTCGTACATACCGAGTAGTCCGGTGAGGCCACCAGTGTGAACTACCAGTAGCTGATCTGCTGGTGTGAAATAATCTTTTTTAATGAGATCATCTACAGCATAAAGCAATTTTCCGGTATAGGTAGGCTCGATCATAATCCCTGTACTGTTGATAAAATGCTGTGTGAATGCAAGGAGTTCAGGTGTAGTTTTTGCATAGCCCCCGAAATGATAATCGAGATGTAAAATAGGTGCGGCAAGATGGGGGTAGAGTTGAGCGACTTCATCATTGATAAAGCTACCGTTCTTGAGTACGGGCACCCCGTGTATCTGGGTGAAAAGATCTTTTTTGTCAATTGCGCTGGCAATTCCTGCAAGTGTAGTTCCGGTACCACAGGCGGTAAAGATATGTTGGTAGTCCTGTTGGAGCTCATCGACAAGTTCGGCACAGCCTTTGGCTCCCAAGGGGCCATAGCCTCCTTCATGGATATAGAAGGTCATTGGATCCTGGCCGAAATAGTCGCTATAGAGCTTTTCTTTGTCCCTATAGGAATCCCGGTCCACATAAATAAGGTGCATCCCGAATAATTGACACATGGTGAGAACCGGATTATTAACCCGTTCATCACCTCTGACAAAAGCTGTTGTTTTGAGCTGGAATGTTGCTCCTGCACAGGCGGTCGCCAGCAAATGATTGCTCCATGCACCGCCAAAAGTAACGATATGATTTTTTTGGAGCTGTAAAGCCTCCTGAAGATTGTACTTTAATTTCCTCCATTTGTTGCCTGAAATAAAGGGATGGATCAGATCGTCTCGCTTCAGCGTCACCTTGATGTGCTTTTTTTCCCATAAAGGTAGCGTGACTTCTGTTTCGGGGCTATGGATTTTGAATGGCAACATAACATTAAATGAAAACAAATTTAACGAAAATTGTTTCATTTGGTTTATTTTTGTAGAATGACAGAACAAATGGGATCGCAAGATCAAGAAGAACAAGAGTTATTTGAACATCTACGCATTGAAGTGGATAAGGGGCAAGCTTTACTCCGTATTGATAAATATCTGATGAATAGGGTGGAAAATGCGACAAGAAGCAAAATTCAGCATGCCATTGAAGCAGGTTCTGTCATGGTTAACGGAAAAGAGATCAAGGCGAGCTATAAAGTCAGACCAGATGATGTCATTACATTGGTATTACCAGATCCACCACGCGATAATGAGGTTTATCCCGAAAATATTCCGTTAGACATAAAATACGAAGATGACGATGTACTTATTGTAAATAAAGAAGCAGGGATGGTAGTCCATCCAGGTTATAATAATTATACGGGTACATTGGTTAACGCATTGACTTATCATATACAACAGCTGCCACAGTTGCCTGGAAATTCAGACCGTCCCGGTCTGGTACACCGAATAGACAAAGATACTTCCGGATTGTTGGTAATCGCTAAGAACGAAAAATCGATGGCATTTTTGGCTAAGCAATTTTTCGATCATAGCATTACCCGTAAATATATAGCCTTGGTATGGGGTGATTTGAAAGAGGATGGAACGATTACAGGTTACATTGGTCGTCATTTGAAAGATAGACGTATTATGGCCATGTATGATAGTGAAGAAAAAGGAAGATGGTCAGTGACGCATTACAAAGTACTGGAACGATTAGGTTATGTGACCTTGATCGAATGCCAGTTGGAGACGGGGCGTACGCATCAAATTCGTACGCACATGCAATCCATTGGTCATCCATTGTTTAATGATGCGATGTACGGCGGAGATAAAATATTAAAAGGAACTGTCTTCTCGAAATATAAGCAATTTGTGGACAATTGCTTTAACCTGCTTCCACGGCAGGCGCTTCATGCACAGGTATTGGGATTTATTCATCCGACTTCAAAAGAAAATATCTATTTTGAGGTACCATATCCTGAAGATTTTCGTTTAGCTTTAGAAAAGTGGCGTGGTTACGCCGCAAATTCCATGGCTGTAGAAAATGATTAAAATTTAGAAAACAAATAAAGATGCCGACAAACTATATCAATTTTAACGGCAATGTAGTGCCGGAAGAACAGGAAATATTTAGCGTAGAAAATAGAGGCTTTCGCTATGGTGATGGATTGTTTGAAACCATGTTGTATAAGGATGGTGATATTCGTTTTCTGAATTTTCATGTAGTGCGCTTGCAACAGGGGATGGAATTGATACACCTTGATGATGCGAATCTTTTTGATGAATTTTTTATCCGTTCAAGATCGGAGGAGTTGATTCGTAAGAATAACATGTTAGGGCAGCAGGTTCGTATTCGACTGATTGTATTTCGTATGGGGGGTGGACTATATAGTCCAACCACTAATAAACCGGGATTTGTTTTACAGGTACAACGCATAGAACCCAATCTGAGAGATAAGAAAGTCGGTCTGATCGTGGGCTTGTATAGTGAGTTCAAAAAGCCTTATAGTGATCTGTCAAAACTAAAATCGCTCAACGCTCAAATTTACGTGTTGGCGGGTATCTATAAGAAAAAGATGGCTTTTGATGATGTATTGATCTTAAATCAGGAAGGTTACCTTTGTGAGTCCCTGACCTCAAATATCTTCGTGTATTACGAAAAAATATTATATACGCCTGCACTTTCTGAGGGATGTATCGAAGGTGTCATGCGACGGGTAGTAATGGATATGGCACGGTCTGAAGGGATTGAAGTTGTTGAGGCACAAATAAGCGCTGAAATCATGAAAAGAGCGGATGAGATTTTTTGTACCAATGCAGTACAGGGGGTGCAATGGGTCATGGGCTACAAGCAGAAACGCTATTTCAATAAAATATCACGGATATTGCAAGAAAAGTTGCTGAGCTGGAATTATGATTCAAATGAGGAGCAAAGCTAAGTTTGGAAGAAATAATTGATAAACATACAAAAGCCAAGATTAATCTTGGCTTTTTGTATGTACTATTCTGATAATCCAGTGCTCAAAAGCCTTTTTGAAGTCAAGCAGGAAGTCTTTTGTTTTTTGTAATTCAACTTTTCCGCTCTCGCCGATACAATCTTTTATATTACCAAGATAAGCTTCGGGTTGCTGCATCGGAAAGATATTGACAAATACCAAGGACTGTCGGATATGATGATTTGCACCGAAACCACCATAAGCTCCTGTTGAAGAGGAGATGATGGCTCCCGGTTTGCCATCCCATTTATTCTTCCCGTATGGCCGGGATCCTACATCTATTGCATTTTTTAGTACAGCAGGTACGGAGCGATTATACTCAGGGGTAATGAACAGAATGGCATCCAGTGCTGCGACCTCTTTACGAAACCGGATATAACTTTCGGGCGGATTGCCTTCGTCGTCAAAATCCTGGTTATATAAGGGGAGATCACCAATTTCAAGAATACGATAGTTAAACTTGTTAGGTGTTTGTTCAAGAATGAATTCTGCTATCTTTCTATTATAGGATTGTTTCCTTAAGCTGCCGACGATGATTCCAATGCTGTAAGTATTCATACTGAAGTTCTTTTAAAGTATTAAAAGTATTATTGGTTGAACAATTTGCTCCATAAAAAGTTTCCCTGTTTTTGAATGTAAAAATAAAACTAAGCTGTTCGTGCTGAATAGATTAAGTTATTGTTAACAAAAATTAACATTTATCATTTAATCTTTTGCATACAGTTTGTTGTCGTATTGTAAAGAATAAATTACAAAACTAAGGGAGGAGCTACTTATGAAAAAAATGTTTTACACCGCTGCCATCGTTGCAGGTCTATTTGTGGCTGGGACGGCTGATGCACAGGTAAGTATCAGCGTAAATATTGGGAGTCAGCCAAGTTGGGGACCGGTGGGTTATGATTACGCCCGTTATTATTACATGCCTGAATACAATATGTATTATGATGTACCTGCGAGATGTTATGTCTACTATGACAATGGAGGTTGGATACGAAGGGCGAGTTTACCAAGAAGATATCGGCATTACGATTTTTATAGGGCGCATAAGGTAGTGATCAATGATCGTACGCCTTGGCATCATCATGACCGTTATAGAAGCAGATATGGCCACTCACGAGGTAGGCAGGTTTCTATCCGGGATAGTCACCATGGACATAGTGGATATTCCTTTGCAAGTGAGCGCAGTGTAAGACGAGATCATTCCTGGGGTGAGAGCAATAGAAGACATAACGATAGAGGAAGGGGGCGTGGACGCGGATACGGAGATAGAGATAATGACCGACATGAGCATGGACACAGAGGGAGACATAGAGATTAATTGGATGTGTCTAGTTTGAGTATCTTAATCGTTTAATAGGAAAGGGACTTGTCGCAAGACAGGACCCTTTTTTTATAGCATTGATTTTGGTTGAGCTAGTCTTCGATATAGGGTAATCTCTAGATAGATGCTAAAATTTTATAACGATATGTTCAATAAAATAAAGTGTAAGGAATAAATCACAGGATATAAAGCGTTGATTCATGAAAATTATCTTAATTTTGCGACACGAACATATGAAGTGACTTTAGTAAAGTAAGGTATTTTGTGTGTAAAAGATAGCATGTGGCGTGTAAGTTAATTTATGTAATGGGAAAAGTAATTAAATCAAGCTTTGTATTGATGGGCTTGGGAATAGCTAGTTTAGGATTGCAGTCTTGTAATCAAAACAGTGGTAAAAAGGAAGAAAAGGGTGTTACTGTCGATTCTGTACAGCACAAGAAAGATAGTCTAATTGTTGTGCAGGATTCTATCACAAAAGTGGATTCGCTACGCAAGGATTCCATTATCAAAATGGAGGCGAATGTTTCCTATAGTGGTGGTAAAGATACCACAGTTTTATTGACGGACTCTGTTTCACCACGTTATATTTACCTTACTTTTGATGACGGCCCACTTAATGGTAGCCAATATTTGGATTCTATCGCAACGGCGAAAGGAATTAAAATCAATGCATTTTTGATTGGCGAACATGATAAGATGAGCAAAAAATTACACGGCTATACAGAGCGATATAAAAATAATCCACTGGTTGATTGCTACAATCATAGTTATTGGCATGCGCATAATAAGTATAGTACATTTTATTCAAATCCACAGACCGCATTTGAAGATTTTGAATTGGCAGAACAGTCTCTAGGCTTGCAACATAAAATCGTGAGACTCCCCGGAAGAAATATCTGGTATGTAGGGGATCGTAAAAAAGTTGATCTAAAAAGTGGTGCTTCTACCGCAGAGCTACTGCACCAAAACGGTTATAAAATTATGGGTTGGGACTGTGAATGGAAGATTAATGGTGTAACAGGTAAGCCGGATTTGTCGGTTAACCAGCTGTATACACAGATGAAGAACTTGCTTCGTAAGGGTACTTCCTACACAAAAAATAATGTTGTCCTGTTGACCCATGATAATATGTACCAAACGAAAAAAGGACAGAAATTACTGTCAGATTTAATTGACAGTCTTAAACAACACCCGAACTATCGCTTTGAGTTTATGCGCAATTATCCACAATAGGGAATTTACACAATGTATATAATTTAGCCCTAAATCGGTAGTCTTCTACTACCGATTTAGGGCTAAATTTTGATAGCGGAAAAAATCCCTCCTTAATTTTGTTTGCGTAGATATTTTGTCAATATGACGATTGTCTGGCCGTCAATTTTTCCTTCGATCTGCTCAATATTATCTGCTACTAATCGGATGTTTTTAACCACAGTACCTAAGGTTGCTTTGAGCGAAGAGCCTTTTACATCCAGTGTTTTTGTCAGCACAACAGTATCGCCTTCTAATAATCGCTGTCCGATGCTATCTTCATGAAAAGAAACATAACCGTCGTTTTCATGATCTCCGGTTTTCTTCGCTTCAGTTAATGTCTCATCATCAAGATAGAGAATGTCCAACGCTTCGGAGGCCCAGCCTTCATTTTTCAGACGGCTTAACATGCGCCAGCAGACAATCTGTACAGCAGGGATTTCTGACCACATGGCGTTAGGTAGAAATTTCCAGTCTTCAGGGTTTAATTGCTCCGTTTTGTTGAGCTGGTTGGCCAATGTTGCTGAAATCAGTAGGGTGTTATCCAAAGTCGAACTGGTTTCCGGAGGTAATGTATACGTTATTAAATCCGTTGCGATGTCTGACAGCTCACATTTTCCTTCAGCACGCGCTAGTAATTGTTCTTCTAATTTCATATCTGTTTCTATAAAAGCCCAAAAATAAGAATATAAATTGTAGTAAGTTGTCGTTGCTAAAATAAAGCTGGTCTTTCTCTAAAAAAAATAGGATGAGCCGTTATATTGGTACTGAATTTGTACGCTAACGAAGTTGGAAAAGATTATTAACTGAAATAAATATACAAATCATATGAAATGGCAAGGAGGTAAACAAAGTGGCAATTTTGAGGATCGTAGAGGTATGTCTGGTGGAGGAAAGCTAGCATTGGGAGGTATAGGGGGGATCATCGTATTGGTTATTGGTTTTCTGATGGGTGGCGATCCCATGCAGTTGTTGCAACAGGCGCAAAATATGGGTGGGCAAACGGAGCAATCTGGGCAGCCGCGCGAACTGAACCCTGAGGAAAAGAGGTTGACTGAGTTTTCGTTGACTGTACTTCAGAGTACAGAAGATGTCTGGGCTAAGCTATTTAAAGAGCAAATGCAGCAAAACTATACGCCAACTACCCTGGTTTTTTATGATGGTGGTACGCAGACAGACGGTTGTGGGATGGGACAGGCTTCGTATGGACCATTTTATTGCCCTGGAGATCAGAAAATCTATTTGGACCTGACCTTTAACCGCGAACTTTCGGATAAATTTGGTGCCAAGGGGGAATTTGCCATGGCTTATGTTATTGCACACGAGGTAGGGCATCATATTCAACAGCTGGTCGGATTATTACCGAAAACCAATCAAGCCCGTGGGAAACTAAGTGAACATGAAAACAACAAGATTTCGGTTATGACAGAACTTCAAGCCGATTTCTATGCCGGTGTATGGGCGCATTATCTCAATGAATACACAGATGTAAAAATAGATTATAACGATATCGTGGATGGCATGAAAGCCGCAGAAGCAGTGGGAGATGATAAATTGCAGACGGCTGCGCAGGGCTATGCTGTTCCAGAATCTTTTACACATGGAACCTCAGCGCAACGAATGGCTTGGTTTAAGAAAGGATATGACTCAGGAGACATGCGCGCTGGAAATACGTTTGAAGATCCAAGTCTGAGATAGTAAGAACAGATTCCATAAGCGCTACCAACTGTAGTATGGTGGAAAAGATAAGCCCTATAAATTTTTATGGGGCTTTTTATTGAACTAATAAATTACAACCTCGAATATCGCTTTGGTCAAAGCGCCCTAGTATCTCAAATGAACCATCCTGATATACTTTTCCTAGATCCTGTGTTGCTATAAATGAACAAGAGTACCGGTTGGCCAAGTCGATGACATTAATGCCTCCGGTTCTATCTGGAGAAATTAAACTCAAAGGGTCGTTTGTATCACGAATTAATACTTTCATCCATTTGGGCAAATGGAAAATCCCTTGACCCGAAGAGTACCCCTGTGACAATAATTCAGTCATGCCATATTCTGAGTGGATCCCACTGACCTTAAAAGCATCCTCAAGCAGTTGGTGAATTTCCTGTTTAACCATTTCTTTACGTTTACCTTTCATTCCACCAGTTTCCATGATAATCAGTTCCGAAAATTCAAAAGCATATTGCTCAATGAAATCAAGCAAGGCATAGGTGACACCAAAAAGGATGGTTTTAGTTCCGTTATCTTTTAATTGAACAAGTGTATCGTATAGCTCCTGATGATTGTAGAGGAAATAATTGCTCTCCGCTTGTTTACTCTGTTTCATCAAATCATCGATCATATAGATCAGGGACGAACCACTTCTTTCCAAATAAGATGGGAGAAGGGCCAAAACAGCGATATCTGTAATCGGTCCATAGAAATCTTCGAATATACGTCGAAAAGTTTGCTCATAGATGGATACATCGGCAACAAGATGTTTGGATGTGACCATACCCGTTGTACCTGAGCTTGAAAATACAATTTGGGGATCTATTCCGGCAGTCAGAACTTTTTGTGTTTTGAAAAATTCTATCGGCAGGAAGGGGATCTCGCTATAATGCTTGACTTGATTTTTTTCTTTACCTATCAGTGAAACATAGTCTCGGTAAACTTGACAATGCTGCAGCTGGAAGTGATAAGTTTCTAAACAATGTTGATTAAAGTCCTCTTCTGTTTGAATTGCAAAAAAATCCGTCCAATTCGTCATAGCATTTAAATTTTGATGGACAAAATTAGCTAAAATTTAGAAATATTAGCTGTATATCACCGGTACTATTTATTTGGGAGGATCCAAAATTTGGATGGATTTTTCATCATCCGCTTTTAGGTAAACTGCAACAAACTTGGCTTCTTCGGTTTGAGAATTGTTATTAAACTTTAGGATCTTTACATTTTTTGGCTCATAAAACGAGTCGCCAGATTGTAATAACTTCGGTTTCTGCCCAGCTATTTCGAAAATAATTTCGCCAGAAACGACAAAACCAACTACTGGACAAGGGTGAAGGTGTACAGGTACTTTTTGATTTTTTTTTAATGTAATTTCCTGCATTTCAATTTTTTGCAAATGCTGGTTCAGAAGTATACTTTGTAAATCTCGCCGCTGAATTATGCTTTTCTGAGCATTACAGGAAAAAGCCAATAGCATCAGAAGTAAGCTAAGTGTCGATTTTATTTTAGAAGATTTCATTGCGAATTAAGATCTAGTTCAACAAAATAACGGTCAATATGATTATGATTTTTTGGCGCTATTGCCAAAATGATTACTATTTCAGCAAGGTGGTTTGCTATTTGATGTATATTAAAGGGGGGAATTGAGAATGCATCTCCCTTAATTACAGTCTTAACATCGATATCCAATTGTTTTTCGGGGTGAAATAAAGTTGTTGTTAAGATTGCGCTTCCAGAAAGGATATAATAAATTTCAATTCCCTTTTTGTGATAATGTGCGGGCAAGGTCTGATTTTTATTGAGCGCAATAATGAACAAAGACATACTGTCATCTCCTGTTAAGAAGGCGACTTTTTGAATGATTTCTTCAGCTTTAGATACTTCTTTAAGAGATCGGAACACATTTGTAATTTCTACCATTTTAAATGTGTTTAAAGTTTTGCATTTCTCCGTTGCCAAAAGACCAGTCGTGCTTTGAATTTTCGAGGAGTATGATGATGAGGTCTTGAGGATTGATAGGGGTGGAATTGGAAATATTTAATGAAATTTGTCGATACAAGTTTCGTTTTTTGATGACATCTCTACCAATAGCAGCGATTATTTGAATATAAACGATATCTTTTGTATGTTTTATGTCTAAATATTCCTGCGGGAAACGAAGTTGAGGGGAACGGACTGATTCAATAATATGGAAAAAATCATCTTTTGGAATATGAAATTCGTCCATTAATGCACGATGTACACCATTGGAAATTAAGTCCCGTGTTTTTATATCGTAATTTTCCGATAATGTAATTCTTACTAGCGGCATGGTAATGCGTTTTGATTTCATTACAAAAGTCCATAAGAATATTTACTTTCTATCTTGATATAGATCAAGACTTTTAATTCTTGACAGCGTTTCTGGACGAATTTTTAGATAAGATGCAATAAGATGTTGTGGGAAATCCTGCTCGATCTGTTTACGGGTTTGAATCAATTCTAAATAACGATCTTTGGCTTTCAGTTTAATCAATGCTGTTTCTTTGAAGCATTTATTGATAAACAATTGGTCGGAAATTTTTTTAAAAACATAGGCCCATGGCTGTAGTTTTACCAATTCGGCATATTGGGTTTTATCAATCACAGCGATCTCCGCATTAGCATAAGCCTTGATGAAAACGGGAGAGGGTACGTCTGTTAAAAAACTTCGATAAGATGTAAGGAGACTTTGTTCTCCATATAATTCGCTAACAATAAAATTAGCGTCAGCGTCTTCGAAATATCCATATAGGGTGCCACTTTGGACAATACCAATGTAATTGCAAATTTCATCTTCCTTTATAAAAAAATCATTCTTCTTGACTTGGATGATTTTACTTTGGCTCTTAAATAAAGCTAAATCTTCTTTGGTAAGCATAATTCAAGTATTATATACATGTAGAATATTGATCCGATAGAGCTAAATGAGGAGAAGATGGGTAGGGAATTTCTGATGCGTCTAACTGAATATATAAGTTGGTGTCAAGATGAAAATATCCGACACCAACTTTAGTTATGCTACAGCATACCACCATCAACAGGAAGAACCTGTCCAGTGACATATGCGGATAAATCAGATGCAAGGTAAAGACAGGCATTGGCCACATCTTCTGGAGAGCCAGCACGTTTCAAAGGAATTCCAGCTTCCCATGTCGCGATCACTTTAGGATCCAATATATCTGTCATTTCTGTACGGATAAATCCAGGAGCGACAACATTTGCACGAATATTACGTGATCCCAATTCTTTAGCAATGGATTTGGTGAATCCTATGATACCAGCTTTGGAAGCGGCATAATTTGATTGACCAGCATTCCCTTGGACGCCAACAACGGATGACATGTTGATGAAAGAACCTTTACGGTTTTTCATCATTATTTTTGAAGCAGCTTTTGTAACATTAAATACGGATTTCAAGTTGACGTTTAAGACGTCATCCCAGTTTTCTTCCGTCATACGCATGAGCAGACCATCTTTTGTGATGCCGGCATTATTGACTACGATATCCAGGCTTCCAAAATCTGCAACGATTGCATTGATTAATTGTTCTGCTTCTTCAAATTTCGAAGCATCAGAACGGTAGCCGATTACTTTTGTTCCGTAGGCTTGAAGCTCTTTTTCTAGCGCTTGTCCCTTTTCTACAGACGAAAGGTAAGTGAAAGCAACATTGGCGCCGTGTTGTGCAAACACTTCCGCAATTTTTCTTCCAATTCCTTTTGATGCTCCAGTTACCAAAGCAATTTTTCCTTCAAGTAGTTTCATATAAGAGTGTAATGTTATTCGTTGATGTTTTTGCAAAAATGTTAAAACTATATTATAACACAAAATCTTTCGATAAATAACGATTCAAAAAGCAATGGGCCTTTGTCTTATTTTGGATTATTTATTCCCGTATCGATGAACAATATCCTATGTATGGCCTTAGAAAACTGGAAAAAGTGGAATTTCGATTATACTTAGGATTATTTTAATAAATCAATGGTATTTTTGAATAAGTGTTTCTAAAAAGTACAGTTTTTTGACAAAAGACTTGGGGGTTTACCAAAAACTATATTAAATTTGCATCAATCACAAAAACATGAGCAAAAAATCAAATAAAGAAGTTGACGTTGTTCTAATCGGCGCCGGGATTATGAGTGCTACTTTGGGTACTCTAATCAATGAATTAAGCCCAGACGTTAATATTGAAATTCTCGAGCGTTTGGATGTTGTGGCGGCTGAGAGTTCTGACGCTTGGAATAATGCTGGTACAGGTCACTCGGCCTTGTGCGAATTGAATTATACACCGGAACAAAAAGATGGTTCGGTAAAAGTTGATAAAGCTGTTAAAATTGCTGAGCAATTTGAAGTTTCTAAGCAGTTTTGGTCGTACTTGGTTGATAAGGGTATTATTGCCCAACCGGAGAACTTTATCCGTAGCATTCCCCATATGAGTGCGGTTTTTGGTGAAAAAGATGTGAAATTCCTGAAAACAAGATGGGAAACAATGAACACCCAAACCTTGTTCAAAGGCATGGAATATACCGAAGATGCAACGCTATTGAAGTCATGGATTCCTTTGATGATGGAAGGGCGGGATGCAAGTGAGAAAATCGCCGCAACCAAAATGGATCTAGGTACCGATGTGAATTTCGGTTCATTGACACGTGATTTGATTAATAACCTAGCAAACAAAGAAAATATTTCAATTTCCTTAAACCACGAAGTTGTTGATATCGATCGTGAAGACGATGGACGTTGGGAAATTGAAGTGAAAGATCTGAAAACAGGGGTGAAGAGAGAGCTAAAAGCGAAGTTTGTTTTTATCGGTGCTGGAGGCCACTCCTTGTTATTGCTGGAGAAATCTGGTATTCCAGAAGCAAAAGGTTACGGTGGATTCCCTGTAGGAGGACAATGGTTGAGATGCGTAAACGAAGAAATTATCAATACGCACCATGCTAAAGTATATGGTAAAGCATCTGTCGGTGCGCCACCGATGTCTGTACCGCACTTAGATACCCGTTATATCGATGGTAAACAAGCCTTACTTTTCGGTCCATACGCTGGTTTCTCGACAAAATTTTTGAAACAAGGTTCTTATTTTGATTTACCTGCATCGATCAAATTATCCAATATCCGTCCAATGTTATCGGCAGGACTTGACAATTTGCCGTTGACCAAGTATTTGATCACGGAAGTCATGAAATCTCCTAAAGATAAATTGGAGTCGTTGAAACAATTTATGCCAACAGCTAAATTGGAAGATTGGGTTATTGAGAAAGCCGGTCAACGTGTTCAGGTGATTAAAAAGGATGAGAAGAAAGGTGGAATTTTAGAGTTTGGTACAGAAGTGGTTTCAAGTGCAGACGGTTCTATCGCTGCGCTATTGGGAGCTTCTCCAGGTGCATCAACTTCGGTGGCGATCATGATCAGCCTATTGAAGAAATGTTTCCCTGAGCGTGCTAAATCTGATGAATACCGCAAGAAATTACGCGAGATGATTCCTTCGCATGGCAAATCGTTAAATGATGATGCTGAGCTTTGTAGAGAGACTCGTATCCGTACGCATAAAGCGTTGAAATTAATTGATATAGATTAATTTCAATAAACAATATACTTATGGGGTGCTCGGAAATGACAATGTCATCTGGGCTGAGATTATACCCAATAAAAGCGATTGTACGACCTTGTGCAATCGCTTTTATATACCTGATCCGGATAATGCTGGCGTAGGGATTTTAATTTCAATAAAAACATTCGTTTTTTCCGCTCATAAGTTTATTATGTAATTACACGAACTAATAAACAATTGAATGAATTCTGATAAAATTTTCGAGGCTTTTATTCAGCAAATGCAGCAAGCCACCATAGCGGAATGGCTGGGGGTATGTTTTGGTATCTTGCAGGTTTGGTTTTCAAGGCAAAATAAATCGATCAATTACCTCTTTGGGATAATAGGCATTATCATATCAGTATATGTATTATTCCACGCAAAATTATATGCAGAAATCTTGTTGCATCTCTATTATTTGGTGATGAGTATCTATGGTTGGATCTATTGGAAATATAGCAGTGATACGATCGTACCGATCAGCCGTAGTACAGCCCGAGATTGGCAGATTGTTGGTTTTATCTGTGTAGTCGGTTTCCTATTGTTCTATTTTGGTCTGGTGCATTTAACTGATTCGGATGTTCCGTTATGGGACTCTTTTGTTTCCTGTACAGCCTGGGCGGGGATGTGGCTATTGGCAAAGCGTAAACTTGAAAATTGGATTTTATTGAACATCAGTAACCTGATGGCAATTCCCTTGCTTATACACAAAGGTCTATTCCTTTATGCTGGTTTAACCTTATTTTTATTTGTGATGGCTTTTAGTGGCTATTTTAATTGGCGGAGAATATTAAGTGATGAAAAAAAATATGCAACTGACTGATGCAGCTATCGCTGTTCTAAAAGATCAGCAACGTAAAGCAATTCAGCAAAAGAGTTTGTCTGATGAGCAGCTTGAACTGATATACCTGAACAAGTGGTTTAAAATCTGGGTACCACAATCTCTGAATGGCTTGGGGCTAGATCTGGTTAGTGGGCTTTCCTTGTTGAAAGCGCTGGCCTACCAGGACGGGGGATTGGCATGGACGGTAACTTTATGTGCGGGAGCGAATCTTTTTGTTGGTTTTATTGACTCCGAAGTTGGGCAGGATATTTTCACTTCAAAAAAGGTATGTTTTGGAGGAAGTGGGCAGATTGCAGGCATTGCGGAGCGTGAGGGCAAGTCTTATCGCTTGAAAGGGCTTTGGAAATATGCCACTGGAGCACCCCACCTGACACATTTTACCTTGAACGCCTATATTCAGGCGGATGGCCAACAACTGTTGGATCAGGAGGGAAATCCAATTGTAAAATCTTTCTTTGTCGCGCGTGAATTTGCATTGATTCATTACGATTGGGATACCTTCGGCCTTGAGGCGACAGCATCGCATTCTTTTTCACTAGACAATATACGGGTAGACGAAAACCAGTCTTTTCTTATTGATGCCTCAAAAAGTACACGACCTGAGCTGCTCTATCAATACCCTTTTATGCCATTTGCGGAGTTGACCTTATTGATGAATTTTATGGGGATGTACGATCGATTTTTAGATCTGATCGAGAAGTTATTTGTATTGAAGTCCAATCAGGGGAAATGGGAGCAAATGGAAAGTAAAGCTGCTTTCCGAAAATTGGATGAAATGCAGCAGGACTATACAGCTAGGGAAAATAGTATCATGGAGCTTGCTGTTCGATCTTGGGATAATCTCAAGGATGAAGCTGATAATAACGCGTTATATGAGCGTATAGCTATAGAAAGTAGAGACTTTGTGGAAACTATTCTGTCTAATGTCATTAAACTCTATCCTCATACGGGGATTTCGGGCGCAGCCACTGACAATGAAATCAATATTTTGTTTCGGAATATATTTACGGCATCTCAGCATAAATTGCTGCAAAAGAATTTGTCTTAAACGTCGGGCTAGACAAGCATGTTGCAATAGAATTTTAACTGGAGATCCTTGAAGAGCTTGGAGTTATAATTGTTAAATAAAACCTTTCATGATTCCATTGAATCACCAACAGTCATGAAAGTTCTTGATGGCCTTTGAAAACAGACACTTTCAGAAAAAAAGACGATCAATTGATCGTCTTTTTTATTGTTAAATAGGAAGTGTCCCCGACGAGATTCGAACTCATATCGTCAGAACCGGAATCTGAAATTCTATCCATTGAACTACGGGGACGTGTCGCAAAGATATACTATTTTCTAGATCTTACAAATAATCTTTGCTATAAAATTTAAACTTTTGAGCGGGGAATTTCTGGAGCATATCTCACCTGTTTTTTAATGTCCCCGCTTTTATAATTTGCGTCATTTCGCTTTTCTGCGCTAACTTTTTGTCTATTAATATTATGCGTGAAAGTAAGCTCCATTCGCCTTGATTAATTAGGATATTGTAACCTGTTTTCATCAGGCAAGATGGATTGAATATCGAAATCTGAGCATTTAATTTTTTTTGCTGACTACAGAACAAAGGCCGTTAATGATAGGCCTATTTAAAGCAGATTTGCGCGATTAAGTTGTCAATAGTCAAATTATCGTTTTCTTTTATTGAGCTTATTGTTCATTTTTACCAGATTTACTGCTCTCTTTTATCAAGCAAATACGACGGTTTTCTGTTCAGTGGATTATAAATTTTGCTAATTAGTATCTCTTCCCGTTCAAATTCCACTGTAGGAATTACACGTAATTTAGCTTGAAAACTATCTTTTATTTCCTTTAATAAAGTGGCATTTTCTTGTTTGGTAGCGATTAAAATTCGAATATCGTCGGTACCAATTGCTGTGCTGGATATCTCAATCTGATAATGTTCAATCTCTTCATAACTGGCCAATACATCAAACATCGCAGGGGGAAACAAGGTGGTTCCTTTATATTTGATCATCTGCTGTTTTCTTCCTTCGACTGGACCTATTCGATAGCTGTTTCTGCCACAGGTGCAGGGGGCGGCATGCCGTCTAACCATATCACCGGTTTTATAGCGCAATAATGGCATTGCTTGAATACCTAAAGTTGTTACAACGAGCTCACCAAGTTGCCCATCAGGTACGGCATTGCCATCGTTGTCCAGTATTTCCGTAATAATCAATTCTGGATGCTGATGACCACCATTGAAAGCTTCACATTCAGTAAATGCCGAACTCATTTCGGTGGAAGCATAGGTGGAGTATAGGTCAATATTCCATTTCTCCTGAATACGTTTGGCCAGTTCATTATCTTTTAATTCGGCTGTTCTGAGATTTTCACCAATGCAAATAGCCACTTTCACAGAGCTATTATTGTAATCGATGTTGTGCTCTTCGGCATAGGCGATCATTTTAAGTAGGAACGAAGGAACAACAACGAGAAATTTAGGTTTAAACTGTTGTATTGAATCCCATTGCATTTGTGGTATACCGGCTCCGATACGGAGTATTCCAGCGCCAATTTTACGGAGACCGAGGAAGTAGGCCAGACCCGCCATAAAACGACGATCTAAGGTTGTCATGATCTGCACACGATCGCCCTTTTGTATACCAACACGTTGAAATGAAATCATTTCATTGTAGGCAAGCCGCTCCAGATCTGCATCCGTAAGTCCGAATACAACCGGCGTACCTAATGTCCCTGAAGTCGTAGAATAGTCAATAATCTGATCTTGGGGAACGCATAAGAAATCCCAGTTGAACTGTTGCAGCTGTTCTTTGGATGTGGTTGGAAGTAAGGGGAGGTCTCTGATACCGCGAATGCTTTGAATATTGATCGCTTCAGTTTTGAATAATCGTCTGTAATAACTCGAATGTGTATTTAAGTAGTTTAAAACAGTCCTGAGCTTTTCATCTTGAAAGCTGGTTATTTCCTCAATACTTGCTTGTTCTATGTTTGGGTTCATCGATGATCTCCTTTCTTTTCGATCTTTCGGATATAAGAAGCAATATTTTTTTGATCAACCGCGGTTGTTACTTCAAGTGCATTAGCCCGTTGGAATTGGCCCAATGCTTCTCCGTATCTTTTTTGATCGAAATAGTATTTTCCTTTTTTATAATAAACTGCCCAAAACAATGGGTTTAATTCTTGATAGTCCTGCCATTCCGATTCAGAAATCAATTCTTTGGTCTTTAATTTATGATCGATAATACGGTCTAAAATGCGATATTGCTCATAATCCTGATATGACTTGCTATTTAAGAACGGATCCTGAGGGATATTCAATCCTGCACTTGACACCGAATGGCCGGCTTGATGTAAAGTACTGTCAAATATCTTGTTTAGGTCATAACAGACAAATTCGCCGAGCTGATAAGGGTTTGCTGATACCCAGACAAGACGTTTTTCGGGTTGGAAAACAATGCCATGATGTGCTAAAAGCTGGTTTAGTGCCTTTTCGTTGCCTAATCCTATTTCCTTATTTTTTAAACTATTCCGGTCCCTTAATATGGTTGCGACCTCATTAGGAGTGAGTTTGTCATGTTCCTGTAGCTGCGCTGTCAACAATTGATAGCGATAGGTACTGTGGCTTTCCTCAATTTGCTTTAGGTTGCGCTTGTCCGAACGATATGCAGGGCTTTGAAAATGGTTCGTGCATAACAGATGGTTCGTGTTTTCAGATTCGTATACATCAAATTTATGTGGTGACATTTCAATTAAAATTGCTTTTCCTTCATCTGCGGAACCAATCATCAATGATTCAGAAATAAAAATGGGGTGCTTTTTTGCAATTGCAATCGCTTCTTTAAAATTTCGTGCATATTGGAGAATTTCTCTTGCCACTATAGATATTGGGGTTTTTGCAGCCCAAGGAATAGAAGATTTCCCCGCATTAAGTGTCACTGTAAGTCCTGCGCCATTCATTCCGGAGACAACTCCGATCATCCCAGCCCAGCCGACGGAAAGAAAGGCATAGCCAGAATCAGGTTTAACAATGGAAATGAGCTTATTTTTACTAAAATCATCCCCGGCATAAAAATCAAAATTTCGGCCGATAATTAGGCCTCCATCCGCGGACTTCTGATCCCACGCCGCCAGAGAGGAGCAGCCGACCAAAGCAAGATCCTGAAAAGCATGACCCAGATCGTGTGCACCGTGTAGAAAAAGACTACGTTGATAGGGATCCATTAGGGCGTCATAACGTGGTGAAGCATAGGTTGACAAAGCAAAAATCTCCTTTTTATATTCCGATGGGATATATTTATGGATCTTACGATTATAAATTTTTGTCAGTCGCATCATCCATTTCTGTTTCTTCGTGGAGGGGATAAATTCCTGTATTTTAGAAAAGAATGCATCTTCCTGATAGGCATATAACGATCGTGTCAGTAATCCTGTTTTTAACCCGATTTCCATTGGATTTCCAGTGACATAGAGTTCCCAAAGTCCCTGTCTATTCTGTAATAGGAAATTACTGTCTACAGCAATGTAATTGCTTCCCGAATCGGATAACTTCAGTTCTGGTATAGTCTGTGTTTCAAATTTAGCTTTTTCTTTCAGTGCACCATTCAGTGTGCATGAACTAAATAGCAATAGTATCCAGGTCGTTAGCCACAGCTGTCTCATCGTTCTCTTTAAATAGGTCATCTTCAAATTCCTTTCCAAGCATCATTAAGCAACAGGAGAAGGCTGTAATCGTAACGCCCAATACACCATGCATCTTGACATTTTGCCCCGTCAAAAATAAATTTTTGACTTTTGTTTTTGTAGAAATCAAGCTGTTCAAGGGATATTGGTGCTCTTTCAGGTAACCATACATGTTGCCTTCTTCCGCGCCAATAAAGTCGCGATAGGTCAATGGGGAAGAGGTATGGACCGATCGGATTGCATCCTTTATATTCGGGAACAAATGCTGCAGCTCTTCAATAATTTGATTGGCTTTTGCGGTTTTAAATGCTTCATAACAATCTCCTCTGGTACTCAGTTGCTGTATAATCGAGCGATTGAAGCTTTCATCCCATTGCTGTACTTCTGCTGCCGTCATATAGCACATGACGGTCATTGTACTGCAAAAGGTTTGATCTTGATCGTTACGGCTCATGGAGATGACCAAAGGCGATTGATCGTGATCATACCACACTGACTTTATATTTTTATAATGGTATATATTGTAGTTTTGGTAGGGAATAAGATCATCCTTACAGACGATGTAGACCGAAAATACAGAAGGACTCAGGGGGAGGCTGTGGATACGTTTGACATAGGCCTGTTTCTGAAAACGTTCAGGTAGCATCGCAAAAGTATGACGAAGATTGATATTTGAAACAAATTCATTTGCATAAATCAATTGCTGATCATCTGTACGTACGGCTTTAATCAACTGATCCTCCATTTCTACAGCAATGACTTCTTTGTTTTTCAAGATATCACCACCATATTTTCGCAATTGGCGTATCAGTAATTTTGCGATTTGACTTCCTCCATTTATACATCGCCAAGCAGATTGAATATAGGAGTTGATGGTCAGCGCATGGACATAAAGCGGCGTACTCTCGGCCTTGGCAACATATAAGAAATTGGAACCAACAAGAACAGCTTTAAGTAGTTCATTGTCGGTCAGCTCATCTAGGAAAGATTTTAATGAGGTCCCTAGGACGGTTTCATTGAATCCAAAGCTTTTCCGAAGATTATACATCGGAAAGGAGTTACAGATTTCCTGTATTTTTTTGCAGTAATTTCTTAAAGCTTCTTCTTCTTCCGGAAAATAGGGGAGCAATTGATTGATGAAATTATCATAACCTTGAGCGTGCGGGTAATTGATCGGATCTCCTTCAAATGAAATTCGGTCATATTCATCGATATCCATGCGCTGGATGGCTAGATCCTGCATGATGCCCAGGTAATCAAAATATTTATACAGGTTTTCACCTTCACCTAGCCCGCCAATATAGTGTACTCCAGTATCTAAGATCTCCTTGTCGCGTACAAAGGTCTGTAGATTGCCACCATATTGATTGTTCTTTTCAATGACACATACCTTGCGCCCAAATCTGGCCAGCAGTACAGCGGTAACGAGACCGCCGAGGCCTGAACCGATGATCACACTATCATAGACCTTACCCATTCGTTTTTCTCTTTAATACATAACTGTGCTGGTCACTAAATACCTGTTCAAAACCTAGGTAGCTCCGTGCTTGTACAACATCATAATATATGATCGTCTGTACTGAATCCGCAATTTCATAGTTTTCGTCGTTGCTCCCGAAAATCACTACATCCAGTTTTAATTGACTTTCAGCAAGATGTTTTAGATAGGTTAGTTTACGTTTTCGAACCAAATAGTTATTTGCCGCAATAATGCGTTTTTCTGAATCCCGGATAAAGGTTTCTATTTGCCGTTGCGCCTGTTGCATGGTTAACAAAAATTCAATATGACCATAATTGTCTCCAATATGCAAAATTTTTGCATTTGCTGCAATGAATTTATTCCATGCAGCGTAGGATGTCTGAAAGCGGTCAAAGGCGTTTAGGCTGGCTTTTTCTATTTCACTTTCTTTATAACGATAGTTTAAACTGATTTTTTCTCTAAAATAAGCTGGATTTTCAAACTCATTTCTAATATCCGCAAATTGTTGTTTAAAAAAGCGACTGATATTTTTACAACGCAGGGTATAATTGTTGCCAAATTGCTGATCTGTGGCAGGTATCCTTTTCCCTATGACTGTGCTTAATGTACCGTCATAGATAATAAAATCGCCTTTAGGACATACATCTGCAGCGCCATGGATGTAAATTGGGATGATATCCAATTGCAATTGTTCGGCCAGATAAAATGCTCCTTTGTGAAATCGTTGTATGTCATTGGTCGCCGATCGTGTACCTTCAGGAAAGATAACGATAGAAAACCCTTCGTCTATCCGTTGCTTTAATATTGTTTTGGTCTTTTCTAAATCATCATCTAACATCAAAAATCCGGCCCGCCGAACTACTCTTCCAAATACTGGTGAGTTATAAACCCATTCGTTGGTGACAAAAATGCATTTTGGCATTAAACGCCCAGTCAGCAAGGTATCCAATAAGGAATTGTGATTGGCAATAATGATCGCCGGTTTTTTGAAATCTTCTCCGTGTGGATTGAATTGCTGCTTTTTGACAAACGGATTTGATTTTAGGACGGAATCCCCAAAGCGGGACATGAGCCTCGTTATCAGGGCTCGGTTGCGGACAAGACTGAAAATAAAACCGGAAACAACACTTCCGATGATGTAATAACTAAAGGAAAAGAGAGCGAATAATCGCAAACGCAGTGTCAATGGAGAACGACCTGCTGCTGGCCTACGGCTAAACAATAACCTAAAAATAATAGGATAGAGAACGAAGGTGTTTAAAACGGCGGCGGTTACCCCGAGCAAGGAGACCGCGGAAATAGATTTTAACGCCGGATGTTTGGCAAAAATTAGTGCACCGATAGCCAGAATTGTGGTCAATACGGCAAGGAGAATGGATGTACGGTAGGTTGGCATCTCATCTTTGCCGGTACTGTATTCTTTTTGTAAGGCCGCTGTCATGAATATCGCAAAATCCACACCATGACTGAATACTAATGTACATACGATCGTGCTGAAAATATTGAATTCAAGATGAAATAGACCCATGAGTCCACCAGTGACCAATCCTGTCAATGCAATGGGGATCATACTGACCAATGTCAGCTCAATACGACGAAAAGACAACCAGAGAATAATAAATATCGCGATAAAGCTGTAATTAACCAAGGTATTGAAATCATTTACGAGCTGGCCCAGAAAAGTTTCGTTCATCTCTTTTCGGTCAATCACAACAGTAGTTTTGTTGTTGAATTGCCCGATCAGATTTTCTCTGTATTTTTCCTTTGTTTTTACGACAGTATTTGCTGTAAGAAATCCATTTTTTGAACTCAGATACTCCGATAAGATACCACTATTTAGCGTGCGGTACTCAGCTAATGATATGGCTGAGTATTTTTGATCCAATAGATCAAAAAAAGCTTGATATGCATCGGGCTTAAATCCAAAGGCAGCGCTTGAACGGACAAGATTGCTGCGGATTTCTTTTTTACGTGTCTCAGTCCAAAAGGCATTCCATCGTGCAATTTTTGCCTCCTGATCCTTTTTTGATAAAACAATTTCACCTATTGAGCTAATGGATGTGATTGTTGTATCTTGCTTTAACCTGTGATATAAGACGGTATTTTCGGAAAGAACCTGTTCGGAATTATTACCGTAACTTATTAAGAATAATGATTTTCTTTGCTGTTGCGCAGAATTTTCGAGCTTTTGCTCTGCCTCCTGAAGCTCCTTTGGGAAAAAGTTTAATGCCGACAGATCTTTATTGAAACCCACCCGCCAAAAAGTGAGTAAACTAACAGCAACCAACAGATAACTAAAGACCTGTAGGATTTTATTTCTCTCGAAACTGAAAGCAGATATGCGATCGATAAGATGATTTTTATCATCCGAACGTTTATTATTGGGCTTATATATATGTGGAATGAGAATCAAGGAAAAAACTCCTGAAAAAAGAATAGCAATAAATGCGAAAATTCCTAAGTCCTTCAGCGCTTCGGAATTGACAAATAAGAGGCAGAGAAAAGATACAGCTGTCGTTCCGGCACTCATCAATATCGGTTTGGTGATTTCTTTATACAGATGCTTGATATCCTGCGTTTGTTTGAAATGCGTCATGATATGGAGCGCGTAATCAATGGTAATACCTATCAGGACCGCTGCGATGGAGATCGATATAGCCGAAATAGTACCTCTCAGGAAGTAGAGAAATGAGAGCGCTAATAATGCCCCAAATAATGATGGGATAAAGATGATGACGGGAATTTGTATTTTCTTATAAAAAAGAATCAAAATCAGCATCAATAGACTCATCGAAATAAGGATCGTTGTCTGGATATCCGTTTTGATTTGTTTTGCATTGGCAACAGCCACCAGTGAAGCTCCAAAATAACTTAATTTGGATTTCTTGCTATAATGCTGGTTGAGATCTTTTTTGATCCGGTTGAGTCCGTCGACAAAAAGGACATTATGTTCAGTCTCTGAACCCGAATATTTCGGATTAATAAAGAGTAATAGCTTGCTTGAGTCTTTCGTGATAATATAACCATTATAGAGCTGAAAATCACCGGCGATATTGAGTTGTTGGAATTTTTTTAGCGCTAAGAAACCAATTCCCAATGGATCCCGCTGGATAAAAGATTTTGCGATAATACTGGTGGGGGAAATTAATGCCGCGTAATTAGCCGCAACTGTCTGGGCTATGCTATCGCTGGAAAGTCGCTCTTCGATTGATTTATAATCGTTTTCATCAAGCAGGGTAGGCAACTGCCCGTAGACGAATTTCATGGTGTTCTCCATTTCTTCGTCACTAATCTGTCCTTGGATAGCCTGATAGTAGGGGGCAAGAGGCACGATGCTATCTGAAAAAGAGTTGGCCATGTCAACCATATCATCAATTGAAGCATCTTTCTCCCGCTCGATGATAACACTGATTTTATCAGAAAATTTTAGTTGCGCTAATATTTTGGCTATTTCGTTTGTTCGTTCGTTTTTCGGTATTATCCGGGTGATATCTTCTTCAAATTTCAGTTTCAAAGCAAAAAATCCGGTGGCAACCAAAAAAAATAGTGCAATTAACCAGGCAATATAGGGCTTCTTCTTAAAAAATAAATAGAGCTGATAGAAATAGTGCTGCATATTAACTTCGTTGATTTAACCTTAATAGAGTAAATGATGAAAGTCCAAATAGAACAGCGGTAAACAGGGCCAGAGCAAGACTACCAAAAAGATATTGCAGAAAGTGTTCAGATATGGATTGGAAATTAATATTGCTATAATCTCGCAGTGGTCTGGCATTCGGAATGATCAGTTTGCCGGTCTGTATAGATCCCCAAATGATCAATGGTATCATAGGGGGAATACTGACATTTGAAAAGGCAAAGCAGAGTCCTTTGTTAAGCCTAAAAATGGAAGCGAGAAAGATGGACAGAAAAGACTGAAACCCCCAGACTGGAGCAATGCCGATAAATACACCCAATGCGATGGAGATAGATTTAATTAGATCCGAATCATTGGTGCCTAGAATGTCCTCTTTTAGAAATTGCTTAAAGCTTTTTTTTTTGAAACTCTGGAAAGCATTTCTCGGGAATATATAAAGTAGGCTGATCAATACCAGGAATGTATTAAGTATACTGATCCGGGTGAAGTCTTTAAATGGTCGAAAATGGGAAACTCTCTCCGAGGGGTCGTAAAGTATTTTAATGGGCACATTTTTTACGTTAACACCCTTCCATGCCGAGCGAACAATTACTTCAATTTCGAGCTCAAACTTGTTGGTAAATAGTTTTTTAGGTATGAGGTCCAGCGGATATAAACGATATCCAGATTGCGTGTCTGCGAGCTTGATGCCCGTTTCAAACCAAAACCAGAAGTTTGAAAACTTATTACCAAAGCTACTTTTTTTTGGTATTCCGGCCTGATCCATCTGACGTTCACCAATTAATAGAACCCGACCATCACTCTGGTCAAGGGCATTAATAAATGTTGGAAGATCATCGGGGAAATGCTGCCCATCTGAATCTATTGTTATTGCATAGTGAAAACCTTGCTCTCTCGCCAAGTTAAAACCTATTCGCAATGCCTTTCCCTTACCCGAGTTTTTATCAAGATGCTTTATCTCAATGGATGGATACTTTGCCAAAATTTCGACTGTAGCATCTGTTGAACCATCATTGATGACGATGACCTGTGCGGTGTAGAACAATACTCCCTCCAGAACCCGCTGCAAAGTTTTTGCATTGTTGTATGTAGGAATTAGTACACATACATCTGCTGGGATCGCAATTTCACGGATAGGTTGCAAATTGAACATAGCTATTTAAATGAAATTAGTATAGCGATGAAAAAAGAGCTCCATTTTTAATGCGATAGTTTCGTCAAAAGAGCAATTGGCTTTGATCTGGATGGTATCAGCTTCTTTGATTGCTAATTCTAAACTTAGATTTGGATGAGCAAAAGGATCTATGATCGCATAAAAACGAATGTTTTTTGCTGCGCTCATACGCAGCTTTGATTGAAGTAAATCTTCACTTATATTTTTAATGATCTGTAACATGCATACCCCCGGTGTAACCGGTCTGTCCGGAAAATGTCCATTAAAAATAGAATGATTCGGATTAAGACTTATTTCCAACAAGTGTTTTCCATCTGCACTCAATCGACGTCCATGTATCTTATAAAAGTCTGCTAAAACCATGTCCCAAATATACAGCTTTATTTATTTTTCGTAAGCTGAGTTGTGTATCAAGTCAGTTAAAATGGAATATTTACAAAATCCATTTGCAACTTGATACCATAATGCTGCATACTAAACTTATCGAGTTTGCCGATGGAATCAGTGCTCAATTGGATTTTGAGTTTTGGTTTATATTTAGATGCGGTTTCAATTTTGGTTAATTTCCCCTGATCGTTTAGATCCAAAAAATATCGCTTCCCATCCATTTTGCTTAAAAATTTTCGTGAAGATGAATCTTGGTATGTAATTGGGTAATTCACTTGTGTTAAGGTCCTAAAGTCTTTAACAAGTGTATTGATGATGATCTTTTTGTTGAGATCCTGCATGATATAGTTGAGCTGATGCTTATCCTTGGCAATCGTCATATCAAAGAGTGTATTCCCCAGATCAGAGGTAAGCACAATGCGGTGTTCCTGCTGATTTATTCTTTTAGCCACAAACATACCCGAGAACTCTTTTTTATAAAAGCGGATCGTAGCCCGATAGAGACGTTCATCATTTAGATCTGCAAAATAGGGATTCTGAATAATTGTATCCGTTTGTTTGTAATCCTGCTGTGTATGGTTTGGGTAGTATACCCTACAGCCGGTTAGGAGCAATAGGAGTAGTGTACTAAAAGCTAAATGACGCATCATCGATGGGCTGATTGATCTGTTTGTTTTTGAAAACAATTTTTGTGTAATCTTTAGATGGTTCTATTAATTGTACTTCAGATACCGTGAGCTGCTGATTATTAAAATAAAGAATAACT
>Ga0213827_1000132_pt1 | contig 94249 bp, 88 predicted proteins | sample MC6MC0898MG_FD_180669 | JGI IMG/M metagenome (GOLD analysis project Ga0213827, IMG submission 180669) | Enriched soil aggregate microbial communities from Iowa State University, Ames, United States - MC6-MC0898-MG | ecosystem: Environmental > Terrestrial > Soil > Unclassified | place: USA: Iowa...
ATCACGGCCCTGCATCTGGCCATGCAGCGCCACGCTGGTTTTGTGACGTTTCATGGGCCGATGCTGGCGCAGGATCTGGTCGCGGGCAAGCGCGAGCCCACTGAATCCCATCTGCTGGCCATGCTTTCCGGGCAGATTGGGCAGGGGGCCTGGATTCAACCTCCGCCGGACACGCGTGCGGTGGAGCTGGTCGCAGGCACGGCCAGCGGGCGGCTGATCGGCGGCAACCTGGCCCTCATCGCCGCGCTGATCGGCTCCCGCCATGAGATCGACACCCGCGACGCGATCCTGTTTTTCGAGGACGTCAACGAGGCGCTGCCACGCGTGGACCGGCTATTGAGCCAGTTGGCGGCCGCGGGCAAGTTCGACGGCGTCAAGGGCGTGCTCGTGGGCAATTTCACCCGCATCGCCGGGACGAACCTGGACGACGCGCAGGCGCAAAGCCTGTTGTATCCGCTATTGCTCGAGCAGTTTGGCGCACGCGGCATTCCAGTTCTGGCCGGCTGGCCAAGCGGACACGGCGAGCCCAACCTGACGCTGCCGCTCGGAGCGCGCGTCACCCTGGACACAGCGCGGGCGGCCTTACGGCTGGATCAGGCCGTGATACGGTAAAGTTAAACCTGAATGCATTATTTGCCTCATTAATGGCGCATAATTTGCATCTATGCACCATTAATGAGGCAATTTACATCGATAGCATGACTCATTAATGATGCATTAACGCGTTTACAGCGCTATTATTTCGTCATGAAAAAGAAGATCGAGCCCAGTTTCGAGGCGGCCGAGGCCTTGGTTCGCCTTGGCGCGCACATCCGCACCGCGCGTTTGCGCCGCAACGAAACCGAAGCCACATTGGCCAGCCGCATGGGGGTGTCGCGCGCGACCATCAACCGGCTTGAAAGCGGCGATGGCGGCGTGTCCCTGGCGCTCGCGTTCGAGGCCTTGCTGCAGTACGGCTTTGGTGACCAGGTATTCGCGCTGGGCGAACCCGACCTCGATGGCGTCGGCAAGCGTCTGGACGCCATGCGCCGGCCTGCCCGGGGCAGCGGCAAGGCGCGGCATTCGCATCGCGCCGATCCTTCCAGCCTGTAGCGCGGCGGTCGACATCGTGCCAGCCAAAAAGCATAAAACCGTCGAAAGCGAGCTTTTCGTCTACGTGGATATCCGCGGTGAGGCCGTGCTGGCCGGGATCCTGACTCTGGAGGACACCGACGAAAACCACTTCTTCGCCGAATTCACGTACGTGCAGTCCTACGTGAACGATCCGCGCGCGTTTTCGCTGGATCCGCTCAATCTGCCCCTGACTGACGCCACGACCACTTTCCGGACCGAAAGCCGCTATCAAACGCTAGGGGCCATTTTCGACGCGGCGCCGGATGCCTGGGGCCGCAATGTGATGCGTGTCGACAATGCGGGCGCCCGCGTGACGGAGAACGAGGTCTTGCTCAAAGGCCGCGGCATGGGCGTGGGGGCGCTCTTTTTCAGCGCCCGCCAGTTGACGCCCAACATGCGCAAGACCTACCGGCTGCCTGAAGTCAGCCAGTTGGAGTCGCTGGCGGACCTGCTGACGGACATCGATCAGGGCATCAAGCCCAAGGGGCTGTACCGAGACATACTGGGCAGCTCCTGGGATATTGGCGGCGCGCGTCCCAAGACGATCGTGCGGGACACGGAAGGCGAGATGTGGATTGCCAAGTTTCCCCGCAAGGGCGAGTCCTATGATCGCCAGCGCGTGGAGTACGCCAACCTGCAAATGGCCCGCGCCATCGGGCTGAACGTGCCGGAGATCCGCCTGGCGCAAACCCACCTGGGCGCCGTGCTGCTGACGCACCGGTTCGACCGCGAGCTATTGCCGGTTCAACACGGCGCGGACCCGGTCATTGCTCGGCGGCACTTCCTGAGCGGCGCCTCCCTGATCAGCCCGTCCGTGCACATCGGCAAGCGCGAACTGGACGGGCCGCGCGGCAAGGCCACGTATTCCTACGCGCGCCTGGCCGACGTGGCGCGCCGCATCTCGTCGAATCCCGTGCAGGACCTGCTGGAACTATATGCGCGGATGGTCCTGAACGTTGCCGTCCACAACACGGACGATCACCTGAAGAACGTGGGCTTCCTGAAAGACGACGGGGCGCTCACCTACCGGATGTCGCCGCTGTTTGATGTGGTGACCCAGGAAGGGTCGGCCCGCCATTACCTGCATATCGGCGCCGACGGCCGCGACAGCACCTTTGCCAATTGCCTGACCGAGTACCGGCGTTTCGGACTCCGGTCGGAAGCCGCCGCCAGATCGATCATCGGCCGCGTCCTGGACGTGGTGCGCGAGCGCCAGCGGTTCTACGAAGAAGCCGGCATGTCGCCGGCCGAGATCGCGCACGTCGAGGCCTCATTGATGGCGTGGCGCCAGCCGTGGGAGTAGGGGGCGATCACGCCTCGTGCACTGCCTGCGGGTCGAAAGCCTGCCCGCGTTCGACCATGCGCGCGTGAAAGTCGCGGCTGAGTGCGGCCAGCGTAACCTGGCCGAGGCGTTGCAGAAGCAGTCGTTGTGCCTCTTCGAATGCGCCGTCCAGTGACGCATTCACCGCCTCTTCGACGAGGCAGCCGGGGGACTCGCTGCGGTTGCCCATCGCGAAGATCTCGGGCGCGCCCAGGGCGTCGTAGATGTCGCGCAGCGTGACGTCGTTGAAATCGCACGAGATCGACCATCCGCCGCCATGGCCTTTTTCGGAGCGGACCAGACCCTGCTCGCGCAGGCCGGCCATGATGCGGCGGATCACCACGGGGTTGGTCTGCATCACGCGGCCCAGGTCGTCGGAGGTCATGGGACCGGGGTGCTCGGCCATATGCAGCAGAACGTGCAGGACGCCGGAAAGCTTGCTGTCTCTTCTCATGCAACCGATGCTATTGCATGACGCCAGCCACGGTCAACGCGGCGCTGCCATCGAAGGCCGCGCCGCGCGCCACGCCAAGAGAAGGAATCAGCTCCGTTTGGCCCGCCATTCCCCCTTGCCGGCGGCGCTGCCGCTCATGGTGCGGCCGTTCACGACGCCCGCATAGCGCACGCCGTTGGCGGTGAAGGTGATCGACGTGCCATCCAGCCGGGCGTCCGAGATCGGCACGGAACCCAGCTTGCCGGACAGCACCTGATAGTGCTGATCGAGCTGCAGCGTCTCTCCGCCCATATCCCATTTGCCCTGAACCTTGGCCGGCACGATCCACAGGAGCGCCGTGCAATAGGTCTGGCAGTTCTCGGTGACGGTCTCGGAAGCGTCCGGCTCCCAGTCGCCCATGCGGAAAGTATTGGACACGACCCGCGTGCCGGCTGGCAGTTCCAGAAGTTTTGGCCGCAGTTTCTCGTTGATGGTGGACAGCAGGAACATCGTGATCACATCCGCCTGAGACAGATCGGTAGTGAAGAGATCCTGCGCCACGAAGGTGGCACGGTCGGCCACGCCGGCGCGCTTGGCGTTCTGCTGCGACAGCGCGACCAGGTCGGGGTTGTATTCGATGCCTTGCGCGGTCAGTCCGCGTTGCGCGGCCGTGATGACCGTGCGGCCATCGCCCGAGCCCAGGTCCATCAGCCGGTCCTTGGGCGTGACCTTGGCCATGTCGAGCATCTTGTCCACGAGGCTTTGCGGCGTGGGGACCCAGATGACGTCCTTGCCTTCCTGGCCGACGTCGGGCACATAAGCCTTCTGTTCGCCGGCCTTGGGGGGCGCGGCGGCGGTCTGCGCCATGGCGGCGGTCGCGCCCAGCAGCGTGAATGCCATCGCCGAGGCCAGCATCGCCAGACGCAGGTGCGGGGTGAACACCTGAACTGCGGTCTTGGAAGAGTCGTGAAAGCGTGCGTTGGAGCGTTGCATGGTGAGGGTTCCTTGGACGAAGAGGACAGGGAAGAACGGGTTAGCCCGCGGCCTGGGCGGGCTTGAGCAGGCGCATCAGGGGCACGCCGGCTGCCAGCACGGCCAGCCCGATCAGGGCGCCCGCGCCGGCATACATGGCGCTGGAAACGACCAGCCCGGCGCAGGTCAGCGCCAGCAGCAGGGGAGGCAGCGGAAAGAGCGGCACGCGGAAGGGACGGGGGCGATCGGGATCCAGGCGGCGCAGTTGCCAGACGGACGCGGCCACCAGCATCATGAACAGCCAGAACACGGGCGCGGTGTACGCCACCATCGTCTGCACGCTGTTCTGACTGAAGGCGCCCAGCGCCACCAGCGCCAGCGTGATCACGCCCTGGACCACCAGCGCGCTGACCGGCGTTTCATTGCGGTCGTTCCAGCCGGCCAACGCCTGCAGCCGCGGCACGTCCCGGCCCAACGCGTAATACACCCGCGCGCCGGTGATGATGGTGCCGTTGATGGTGCTGAGCGCCGTGGCGCAGATGGTCAGGCTGAGCAGTGCCGCCGCGTACGGCCCGGCCGCAAGCTGCATGACTTCGGCGCCCAGCGCGGGCGTGTCCCGCAGCCCCTGCAAGCCAAAGATCTCCAGTAAGGCAATGTTGGTCAGCACATAGGCGCCGGTGACAACCGCTGTGCCGATGAGCAGCACCCGGCTCATGTTGCGTCCGGGATCGCGCAGTTCGCCGCTGAGATACGCAGCTTCGTTCCATCCGCCATAGGTCAGCAGCACGAACACCATGCCCATGCCCAGCAGGCCTGCGGTATTGCCCGACAGTGGCGCGGGGTCCGGGGTCTTGAGCGCCTCGCCGCCTGTGGCCGTCAGGCAGGCGATCAGGACGGCGGCCAGGGCGATCACCGTCAGCACGGTAAAGACCCATTGCAGGCGCTTGGAATAGCGGGTGCCGATCAAGTTCAGGCCAGTCAGCACAACCACCGAGATGGCTGCGTGCATGGCGGGTCCCTGCGTGCCGAGCGGCAACAGCTGGTTCGCGTAGTCGCCGTAAATGAAGGCCACCACCGCGATTGCGCCCGTCTGGATGACGGAGCAGCGCGCCCAGGCAAACATCAGCCCGACACGCGCGCCCCACGCCCGGGTCAGATACAGGTATTCGCCGCCCGCGCCGGGGTACGCCGATCCGAGTTCCGCATAGCAAAGCGCGCCCACCAGCATGACGAGCCCGCCCGCGCACCACAGGCCGATATACATGGCCTCTGAATGGGAATGCTGGGCGACAAGGGGAGGGAAACCGAAGATGCCGATGCCGATGACGACGCCCACCAGCACCATGGTTGCGTCCATGACCGATAGGCCGGTGGGCGCGCGGTTGTTCACGGCGTCAGGAACGGCGCTCATGGTTGCGCGCGCCATGGACATGGATCGGCACGCAGCGTAAGGCCGTGGAAGTCAGGGAGATCAGGAGGGCGCGTGGTGGGGGTGGAGGGCTGATTCGCGAAGAAACGCGAGCGGAGCAATGACATGCAATTCTCCCGAGGGTGGACGCGCGGAGTCGAGCTCAGGGCAAATGTCGGCATATGCTGACAATTGCCTGAACATAAAGCGACCGTTACGGAATGGGGAAAGTTCCGCAGGGTTTTCCTGGGTGAATCAGGTAGGCACAAACGTTTCTGGGCGTGTTCTTAGTCTCAAGTGAAATCCTATATTTATTCGATAACCAGTTGATTTACTTATGATTATGTGGCTTATGAAAAGTGCTTCTTAAAGTGAATTCTTAAAAGTAAATTCTCGGCAACGGCTCACGAGTTATCGCCGCGCAGCCCACCAAATAAATTCACACCGGCTGCAGGAACGCGCTGCTATCCTGTTTTTTCGCACGCTCGCGCCGTGCCGCCGCCGCGCGGACGAATGACACGCCACCGCAACTTCAGGAGCATCGACATGAAGCTTTCTCAACGCGCGTTGATCGCCGCCCTGGCGATGACCGCCCTCGGCGGCGTCGCCCCCGCCGCCATGGCGCACCACGGCTGGTCGTGGGCGGAATCCGAACAGATGACGTTGCAAGGCACGGTCGAACGGGTGCAGATCGCGCCGCCGCACCCCATGCTCAAGGTCCGGGCCAAGGACGGCGTGTGGACCGTTGAGCTGGGCAATCCCAGCCAGACGAAGGAAGCCGGTTTCATCGAAGGGTCCGCCAAGCCTGGCGATGCGATCACCGCCGTCGGCAACCGCGACCAGGACGCCGCCGCCAAGCGCATGAAGGCCGTGCAGGTGACGGTGGGCGGCAAGACCTACGACATCTACCCAAGCCGTATCAAGAAACCCTGAGCGCCCGCGCCGGATGCCCGAACTGCTGCGGCTCGCGCTCGAACAGCTTGAATCCGTGCCGCCGGCGCTGTGGCTGCGCCGGTCCGGCCTCCTTTATCTGCTGGTCAACGCCGCGCATATTGGCGCGATCGGCCTGCTGATCGGGTCCATCGTGCCGCTGGATCTGCGCCTACTCGGCATCCTGAAACCGACCTCGCTGGCTGTCCTGGCGCCGGCGCTGGCGCGCACCGCTGCGACAGGACTGGCTCTGGCGGTGCTGACGGGCGCGTTGCTGTTTTCGGTGCGTCCGATGGAATATCTGGAAAATCCCGCATTCCTGGTGAAGATGGCGCTACTGGCGGCCGGCGCAGCCAATGCCTGGCTGGTGCACCGCGGCCATGCGTGGGCCGACGTCGAAAGCGGCCGGCGGCCCACGGGCAGGCTTCGCGTGCAGGCGGGCGCGTCGCTGGCGCTGTGGGTGGGTTGTCTGGTGGCGGGACGCTGGATCGGATTTTTATAGCTGCCGGTTCAGCAGTATGCGACGCCCTGCGCATTCACATACAGTGCGAACAGGCATTGGCCGGTGACCATGAACAGCCGGTTGCGGCGCGCGCCGCCAAAGCACAGGTTGGCGCAGCGGTCGGGCAGGGCGATGCGACCGATCGCGGTGGCGTCGGGTGCAAACACCATCACGCCGCTCACATCGGGACCCGGTCCCCAGCCGGCCCAGAGATTGCCGTCAGTGTCGCAGCGTATGCCGTCCGGAATCGCGTCGCCGTTCGCTTCGACAAAGGGGCGCCCGCCGTCCAGCGTGCCGTCATCCTGCACGCCGTAGACCAGGATGCGGTTCGGCGACGATCCGTTGTCGACCAGGTACAGCAGCCGTTCGTCCGGCGAAAAGCACAACCCGTTGGGATTGTGGATGCCCTGAACCGCGATCTGTAGCTGTCCTGTGCCTGGGTCCAGCCGATAGACGTGCGTCGGAAGTTCCGGATCGGCCTTGAAGCCTTCGTAGTTGCTCAGAATGCCGAATACCGGGTCGGAGAACCAGATCGATCCATCCCGGCGCACCACGACGTCATTCGGCGCATTCAGTCGCTTGCCCTCGAAACGGTCGGCCAGCACTGTCAGCGTGCCGTTGTACTCGGTTCGCACCACACGCCGCTCGCCATGTTCGCAACTGATGAGCCGGCCCTGGCGGTCGCGCGTGTTGCCGTTCACATACCCGGACGGCTGGCGGTGCACCGACACCGCACCCGTTTCCTCGTCCCACCGCAAGAGGCGGTTGCTGGGAATGTCGCTCCAGATCAGGCACCTGCCGTCCCCGAACCACACCGGGCCCTCGCCATACCGCACGCCCGTGGCCAGCCGTTCGATTCCAGCGTTGGTGAGCCGGATCTTGAGGAATCGGGGATCCAGCACCTCGATGGCGGGATCTGGATAGCTCTCGCTGGGTTCCCACATGGGACCTCCTACAGGCGGGTGACAAGCTGGCAGGCGGCAAGCTTGCGGGGATGGAACTGCCGCGTCCATCCGCCGATAGCAGCAAGCCGCCTGCCCGGACTGGTCCCGCATCCGTGCGCGTCACCTGAATTCGGGTGAGACGCAGCGTTTCGGCATCAGTTTCCGGTGGGAAGGGAAAGCTTGAAACCGTCCTTGGCCAGGCTATCGCGGATGTACTGGAACCGCTCGTAACCGGACAAGGTCATCGGCCCGTCATAGCCTTCGCTTTGCATCTTGCGGGGCGGGTAGTCGATATACGTCTTCATCAGCGGCGCGACGGCGTCGTTGATCATGACCATCGTCCAGGTCCGTTCCGTGACGTTGCTCATGAAGATGTCGTAACGCTCCTGCGGGTCGGCCCACAGATCGAACACCTGGGGCACCGTCGCGACATAGGACTCCGCGCCTTTCCAGCCCAGGTTCGTGTCCACGGCAAGCCCGCCGGTCACCGCACCGTCGTCGCCGCGCAGGTTGAACACCGCCTTGTAATTGGCAACGCGCACCGCGCCCGGCGACAGCTCGTTCTCGGTGAAGTAGAACCAAGACTTGCGGTCGCACTTGCCCGTGCCAAAGAAAACGGGCGACATGTCATAGCTGTCGAAAATGATCGGCTTGTTTTCGCGGTCATTCGTGGGCAGCTTCACGCCCGCCACCGCCGCAAACGTCGCCATCAGATCCAGGCCGCCCACCAGGCTGTGGTCCTTGGAGCCCGCCGCGATCTTGCCCGGCATCCACGCGATCGCGGGAACCCGGTTGCCGCCTTCGCGCACAGTGCCTTTGGTGCCACGCAACGGCGTGTAGCCCGCATCGGGATAGACGTCCTGCCAGGCGCCGTTGTCCGTCGTGTAGAACACCAGCGTGTTCTTGTCCAGGCCTAGCTCGCGGATCTTGTCCATGATGCGGCCGATGCGTGCGTCCAGTTCCACGACCGAGTCCGCGTACTTGCTCTTGGACATCGACTTGTGGATGTAGTCCGGATCCGGCATGTTGGGCTGGTGCACCTTCATGAAATTGATGCTCATGAAGAACGGCTGCTCGGACTTGGCGTTGCGGTCCAGATAGTCCAGCGAGGCCTTTTCGACGTAGCGGTCAAAGAACGGAATCCCGACGACGCCTTCACGGCCATTGACCATTGGCGTATCGACATACTGGCCGTTGATTTTGAATTCCTCGCGCGGCTTTTCGCCGGCGTTGCCGGACAATGCGCCCTTGGTGACGCGCTGGAACATCTCGCGCACGTCGGCGGGCATGTCGGGGAACCAGGTGGGATCCGCGTAGGTGTAGGCGTTCAAGTGATAAAGGCCTGCGTACTTCATCTCGTCGTAGCCCTGGGCGTTGGGCAGGGCGTAGTCCGCTTCGCCCAGATGCCATTTGCCCGTAAAGAACGTCTTGTAGCCGGCGGTTTTCAGAACTGACCCGAGCGTCCATTCGGCTGCAGGCAAGCCGCCGCCCTGGCCCTGAAAGGCCACGGTGGTCATGCCGCTGCGGTTGGGGATGCGGCCGGTCTGCATGGCGGCGCGGCCGGGGGTGCAACTGGGTTGCGCGTAGAACGAGAAGAAGGTCATGCCTTCGGAAGAAAGCCGGTCGATATTGGGCGTTGGCATGCCGCGGCCGATGCCGCCGCCATACGGACCGAGATCGCCGAGGCCGGTGTCGTCGGAGACAAGCAGGATGATGTTGGGTTTGCGCTGGTCCTGCGCGGAAGCGGGGGCACAGATTGCCGCTCCCGCCAGGAAAAGTGCTGCGGCACCGCAAGTGAGCGTTCGTTTGGTCGCCATTTTCAACTCCGTTGTGAGAGTGAAACCAACCGCACGAAGCTGCAAACCGTGCGGTTCACATTGGCCTACGTACTTGGGTAACGTTCAGTCCGGGACGCGTCGTCCGCGGGATTTGAACTGCAATAATTTTCATCTTCCTTTCCCGCATGTCAACAAGATTCACTTGCGCGCCTGTCCGTACCCGCATGCCCGGTGCAACCGCACTAGCGCAGTTGCGTTTTGCCGGCATGCGTTATCCGTGCTTATATTTCCGAAGCCCGTCGCGGGCCGGCCCTTTGGGAGATCACCATGGCGCTGAGCGATGTACGGGGCAATCCCGTTTCCAGCGATGAACCGGCGTCGATGGCTGCCTACGAGCAGGCGCAAAGCCTCTTTCACGGCTACTACGGTGACCCCTTGGGCGTCATCGACAAGGCGTTGGCCGAGGACCCCGTTTTCGTCATGGGCCACCTGCTGCGCGCGGGCATGATGATTACCGCCAGCGACAAATGCGTCGAGCCGCTGATGCGCGAAAGCGTGGAGGCCGCCGAAGCACTCGTCGACATCGCCAACGAGCGCGAAAGACGGCACACCGCCGCGGCGCGCGCCTGGCTGGACGGCAATTTCTCTACCGCGCTGCGACGCTACGCCGACATCCTGGCCGACTATCCCCACGACACGCTGGCGCTGCAGGTCGGCCATATCGGCGACTTCCTGCTTGGCCGCTCGGCCATGCTGCGCGACCGCGTGGCCGGCATTTTGCCCGCCTGGAACTGCAAAATGCCCGACTACGGTTACGTCCTGGGTATGCACGCCTTCGGGCTGGAAGAGACCAATCTCTACCGCGCGGCCGAAACCCAGGGCCGGCGCGCGCTGGATCTGAACCGGCGCGACCCCTGGGCCGTGCACGCGGTGGCCCACGTTCTCGAAATGCAGGGCAGGGTGGACGAGGGCATCGCCTGGCTCAACGGCCGCCGCGACGACTGGTCCAGCGACAACATGCTGTCCATTCACAACTGGTGGCACCTGGCCCTGTTTCATCTGGACCGCGAGGACATCGCCAACGTGCTCGCCATGTACGACGACCGGTTGCGCGAAACGTCCACCGGGCAGGTGCTTGACCTTATCGACGCATCGGCCATGCTGTGGCGCCTGTTGCTGCGCGGGATTGATGTCGGATGGCGGTGGCAGCAGCTTGCCGAGGTGTGGAAGGCGCGCGGCGGCTCGGGTTACTACGCCTTCAATGACGTGCATGCCCTGATGGCCTTCCTGGGCGCCGGCGACAACGCCGCGGCGCAGACGCTCATCGAGGCCATGGAAGCCGCCGCGCAGGGCGCTGGCACCAACGCCATGATGACGCGCGACGTGGGACTACCGGTGGCGCACGCGCTGCTGGCATTCGCGCGCGAAGACTACGGGCTGACCGTGAATCTGTTGCGCGACGTGCGCCTCATCGCGCACCGGTTCGGCGGCAGCCACGCACAGCGGGACGTCCTGGCGTTGACGCTGGTCGAGGCGGCGCTGCGCGACGGCGCGCGGTCGCTCGCAAAGGTGCTGACCGCCGAGCGCATGGGTCTCAAGCCCAATAGCGAGGGCAACCGCAAGCTGGCCTCGCGGGCCGCCGCGTTGTAACGGCTTCATTGCGAAAGGATTCTCTTCAAGGAGAACGCGCATGAAAAAGCACGCGAAGATCGGGTTGGCGTTGGTGGCAATACTGGGCGCGGCAGGCGCGATCGGCGCGTATGTCGTTGTCTCCGCGCCGCCGGCTGGGCCGACCGTCGTCACGCTGGGAGACGGCAAGCAGGGCCCGGCGGCGATGGCCTGGATACCCGGCAACGAATTCCTGATGGGCAACGACCACCAGATGTCGCAACCCAACGAGCGACCGGCGCACAAGGTGCGCGTCAGCGGGTTCTGGATGGACGTGCATGACGTCACCAACGCGCAGTTCCGCCGTTTCGTCGAGGCGACCGGCTACGTGACGACCGCCGAGCAGAAACCGCGCTGGGAAGATCTGCGCGTCCAGCTTCCGGCGGGCACGCCGCGTCCCAACGACAGCGCCTTGCAGGCGGGCGCCATGGTGTTCACCGGGACCGAGACCGAGGTGTCATTGCGCGACTATTCCCGCTGGTGGCGCTTTGTACCGGGCGCGAACTGGCGGCACCCCGAGGGGCCTGACAGCAATATCGACGGCAAGGACGATCACCCGGTCGTGCAGGTGTCTTACGAGGACGCGCAAGCCTACGCCAAGTGGGCGGGCAAGCGCCTGCCGACGGAAGCCGAGTGGGAATTTGCCGCACGGGGCGGGCTGGAGCAGGCCACCTATACGTGGGGCAACGAACTGCTGCCGCAGGGCACGGCCATGGCAAATATCTGGGACACCCGGCAGCCGCAGCCGTTTCCGGTCGTAAAGGATGAAAAGGTGCAGGTCGGCACCACGCCCGTGGGCAGCTTTGCACCCAACGGCTATGGCCTGTACGACATGGCCGGGAACGTCTGGCAATGGACGTCCGACTGGTACCGCGCAGACGCCTTCAGGTTTCAGGCGCAATACCGCCAGCCGCCACGGGACCCGGCGGGCCCAGCCGATAGCTTCGATCCCGACGACGGCGCCACGCCCGTGTCGGCGCCCAAGCGCGTGACCCGCGGCGGATCGTTTCTATGCAGCGACACGTATTGCATCAGCTACCGCGCCAGCGCTCGACGTGGCACGGATCCGCTCAACCCCATGTCGCATATCGGGTTTCGTACCGTCATGACGCCGCAGCAGTGGAAGGCCGCGCAGCCTTCGCAGGGCAGTATCGCCAGCCGTTGATGCAGGACGTCGTCCAAGTGGTGTCATCACTGCGCCATGCGCGCCCGGGAGATCCGCATGCAGACTTCGATTCAACGCCCCTCTGTGCGGGGGCTGGCCTGGATGTGGCTCTGCATCCTATGTCTGCTGGCCGGATGCGCCGCGTCAGATCGCCACAAGCAGGCGGAGCTGGCGTCGTGGACTGACGGGCCATCCCGCATGGCCATCGTCACGTTCGTGAAGGCGGTCACCGACCCAGGCAGCCCGGACTTCGTGCCCGACGAAGATCGCATCGCCGTCTTCGACAACGACGGCACGCTGTGGAGCGAGATGCCGATCTACTTTCAGGTGATGTTCTCGATGGACGAGGTCCACGCGCTGGCGCCATCGCATCCGGACTGGGCCACGCGCCAGCCTTTCATGGCGGTGCTGCAGAACGATCATGCCGCAGTGGCCAAGTCCGGCGAACGCGGCATGATGGAGATCGTGCTTGCCACCAACACCGGCATGCCCGTCCCGCAGTACACGCAGCGCGTCGACCAATGGCTGCAAACCGCGCGTCATCCCCGCACCAAACTGCCGTATGACAGCATGACGTACGTGCCGATGCGCGAGCTGCTGGATTACCTGCGCGCGCACGGTTTCAAGACCTACATCGTGTCGGGAGGCGAAACCGAGTTCATGCGCGCCTGGACGCAGAAGGCCTACGGCATCCCGCCGGAGCAGGTCATCGGTACGGCGTTCGGCAGCGAGTTCGTGGCAAGCGGAAACGGGTACGCGCTGATGCGCTTGCCAAAGCTGGACTTCAACGATGACGGCCCCGGCAAACCCGTGGCCATCCAGCGTCAAATCGGCAAGCGCCCGATCCTGGCCTTCGGCAACTCGGATGGCGACCTGCAGATGCTGCAATGGACCACCGCCGGGCCGGGCAAGCGCTTTGGCGGCATCGTTCACCATACTGACGCCAAGCGCGAATGGGCCTACGACCGCGATTCGAGCGTCGGCCGTCTGGACAAGGCCCTGGACGCGGCGCGGGCGAGCGGGTGGACAGTCGTCGACATGGAGAAGGAGTGGAAGCGGATCTACGCGAAGGATTGGCAGTGACTCCCGGGCGACGCGGCGTCGGACACCCGTTGCGAACAATTCTTGGTATCATTTGGCGATTCTCGCCGCCTGACCACGCTCCGGCCAGGCGGCTTTTCCGTGTCATCGCGCTGCTTGCCGGGGCGTTTGAGCATGTCCAACCCCCTCCAGCCGCTCCAGCTTCTTTGCGAAACCCATTACGAATGGCTCTGCCAATGGTGGCGGCGTCAGCTCGGCCATGGCGACGAGGCCTCGGATTTCGCGCACGACACCTTTCTGCGCGTCCTGCGCAATCCCGAAGAAGTCCGCACACTGCGGCAGCCCCGCGCCTATCTGACCACCATCGCCCGCGGCCTGCTGAACGATCACTGGCGCCGCCGGTCGCTCGAGCGCGCCTGGCTGCAGGCCGTTGCCGCGATTCCGCCCGAGATGGAGGCGTCGCCAGAAATGCTGCTGGGCGTGCAGCAGGCGCTGCAGCAACTGGACCGAATGCTGGCCGATCTGGCGCCACAGGCGCGGGAAGTGTTCGTGCTGTCGCAAATGGAAGGCCTGACATACGCCGAGATTGCGGTGCGCACCGGGCTCAGCGACCGCACGGTGAAGCGGTACATGGCGCAGGGTTTCGAGGTCTGCCTGACCTTGCTGGAGTACTGATCGATGGCCGCCACCGAATCCAAGCCCCTGGACGCCGCGATCATCCGCGAAGCGGCGCGCTGGCTGGTGCGCCTGCACTCGGGCGAGGCAGGGCCGGCCGATCACGCCGCCTTTGAGCGCTGGCGTGCGGACAATCCCGACCGTGAGCTCGCCTGGCAACGCGCGCAACGCCTGACGCAACAGTTCAATGCCGTGCCGGCCGCGCTGGGGGTGCCGTTGCTGACGCGCGAGGCGCGGGTCAGCCGGCGCACGGTGCTGCGTACGCTGGCGGCCGTGGGTTTCGCGGCGCCGGCCGCGGCATGGCTGGGATACCGCATCAACCATCGGCAGGCGGGCGAATACCGCACGGCGGTGGGCGAAAACCAGGATCTGGTGCTGGCCGACGGCAGCCAGGTGCTGCTGAATACCGATACCGGCATGAACGTACGGTATTCCGACGCGGCCCGTGTGGTCCAGTTGCGCGCCGGCGAAGTCTATGTGCGCACGGCGGCCGACCAAGCGGCTCGGCCCTTTTATGTCGAGACGCCGCAGGGCCGTCTGCAAGCCCTGGGCACCCGGTTCGTCGTCCGGCAGATGGACACACGCGACGCCATGACCGAGTTGACGGTGCTTGAGCATCGGGTCGCCGTCACGCTGGCGAATGGAGGATCAACGCGGGTATTCAACGCGGGCGAGTCCGTGCGCTTTACGGCGCAGGCTTTCCTGCAAGGCGACATCCTGCCGGACGCGCCGCTGCGGTCTGGCGTTGCACCGGGGTGGACGCGCGGGGTGATAGAGGCCGACAACATGCGGCTGGACGCATTGCTGGCCGAAGTGTCGCGCTACCGGCGCGGGGTCGTCCGTTGCGACCCGGCTGTGGCGGGCCTGCGTGTGTCCGGCGTCTTCCGCTTGCAGGACACGGATGCGCTGCTTGCAGTCGTGGCCAACACCCTCGAGCTGCGCGTAACGACGCGGACGCCGTACTGGGTGTCCCTCAGCAAATAACAGACGCGACGTCGTTTCACTTATTTACAACTGTGTTGGTCCCTGCGTGTCCCTTTTGTCCCGGCTCATCCGGCATATCGCGCATTGATGACCTGAACGGGATGTGAACACGTGGCACTTCAAAACCCCTCGCTCGCACGCGCCGCGACGCGCGTCTTGCGCCTGGCCGCATTGAGCCTGAGCCTGACCGCCGCATTTGGCGCTTCATCGTCCGCGGCGGCTCAACCGGCGATGCAAGCCGGCGCGCAGGACTACCGCATCCCCGCCGGTCCGCTGGACCAGGCACTTTCGGCTTTCGCGAAGGCGGCGGGCATCACGGTTTCCTTCCGTCCGGAAGACGCCGGCCGCTTGACGACGCAGGGTCTGAGCGGCAACTACGGGGTGGACGCCGGCCTGGCCGGGCTGCTGGCTGGCACGGGCCTGGTCGCCGAGGGGCAGGGCGGGCAGGGCTATGTCGTGCGCGCGGCGTCGGCTGCAAAGCCTTCGGCGCAGGCCGCCGAGCCCGCCGCCAGCGCCAGCACGCTGGAATCCATCCAGGTCAGCGGCGACTGGCTGGGCACCGGCCTTGAAAACAGCGTGCAGACGTTTGGCGGCGCGCGGACGCTGCTGCGGCGCGACGAAATCCAGAACAGCGGCGCCACCAGCGTGGCGGACGCGCTGCGCCGCGTGCCCGGTGTGCAGATCAGCGGCAGCACCAGCGCCACGGGCAGCTCGGTAGGCCTGCACGTCGGCATCCGGGGTTTGAACCCCCGCAATTCGTTCCGTACGACGATGCTGCTGGACGGCATCCCGATGGCGATGGCGCCTTACGGGCAGCCGAACCTGGTGATGTCCCCGACCAGCCTGGGCAACATCGAGGCCATCGACGTCGTGCGCGGCGGCGGGGCTGTGCGCTATGGTCCGCAGAACGTGGGCGGCGTCATCAACTTCAAGACCCGCGCGATTCCCAACACATCCGGCCTGACCGCCGAGGCCTCGGCCCGCTACAACATCTTCAGCCACGGCGGCGCCAACACCCAATACACCGGCTTTTTGGGCACGCAGTTCGACAACGGCCTGGGCGTGGCGCTGATGTATTCCGGCATGGACGGCGAGCAATGGCGCGATGGCAGTGATGACCGCTACAACGACGTAGCGTTGAAATGGCGCTTTGCGCTGACGCCCACGTCGGAGATCTACGGCAAGTTCGCGCATTACGACGTCAAATCCATGACGCCCGGTGGCCTGACCGTCGCCCAGTATCGCGATGACCCCTTCCAGAACACGCACCCGACCGATTACTGGAAAGGGCAGCGGGACCAGGTCGATATCGGCTACCTGAATTCGATTTCCGACACGCAGGAGTTCGAGGCGCGCGTCTATCACTACGACAGCTCGCGCCAAAGTTCGCTGATCAATCCCGCCGCGAACCGGAACGACTACCAGCCGCGAAACAACCAGGTCCTGGGCATCGAACCGCGCTACACGCAGCGCATCGAATGGGGGCCGACGACGCACGACGTGACCATCGGCTACCGCTACATCCACGAAACGGGTCAGGACCGGCGCTATTCGGAGTCGCTGACGACCGGGCAGCGCGTGGGTGTGCAGCAGGTGTTCGACAACGAAACCGAGGCGCACTCCGTTTACCTGGACGACCGCATTGCTTACGGCAACTGGCGCATCACACCGGGCGTGCGTTACGAGCGCATCGACACGCACCGCCAGCCCAACGGCACCGCCAACGATACGCCGTTCGACATGCGCAACAGCCGCGGGCTGCCGTCGCTGAACGTTGCGTACCTGCTCAGCGACGCGCTGACGCTCTACACCAACTACAACACCTCGTTCGGCGCGGTGCAGTACACGCAGCTCAACTCCATGTCGGCGACCAATCCGCTGAGCCCCGAGATCGCGAAGACGGTCGAGGCCGGCCTGCGCTACTCGGGCGAGCAACTGCACACCGAGTTCACCGTTTTCAACCTGCGTTTCGACAACCAGATCCTGTCGATTCCCGGCACGAACCCGGCCGTTTTCCGCAATTTGGGCGCGACGACGCACAACGGGGTCGAATTCGCCATCGACTATGACTTCGACCGGTCCGGCCCGCTTGCCGGCCTGAACGTCTACGCCAACTACACGTACGTGCGCGCCATTCAGAAATCGGGGGAATTCGAAGGCAACGACGTGCCGTTCTACTCGCGCCAGACCGGCACGGTGGGCGGCCGCTATACGCGCAACAACTGGACGTTGAACTTGTTCACCACGGCGCAGAGCGGCCAATACTCGGATACCGCCAACACCGGGCCTGAGAATGCGGACGCGACCAACGGGCGCGTGCCTGGGTTCAGTGTCTGGAATACGCAGTTGGCGTACAAGGTGCCGCAATGGCGCGGCAGCGAAGTGGCGGTGGGGGTGAACAACCTCTTTGATCGCCGTTACTACACGCGCAACGTCGATACCAACGGCGGGCGCATGGTGGGCGCGCCGCGGATGGTCTACGTGCAAGCGCGATTGGCTTATTGATGGTCCGGCGCTTCTGGCTGACCTGCCATCGATGGGCCGCGCTCATTCTGGGCGGGGTGCTGATCCTGTCCGGGCTGACGGGCGGCTTGCTCGTGGCGGTGCGGCCGCTGGATCGGCTCTTGCATCCGGCGTACTTCGTGGCGGAAAGCCGGCCGGATGACAGCGCCGTACCACTGGAAACCGTGCGGCGCACTTTGGTGGACACGTTCGGCCCGGACGCGTCGTTGACGTTCGATCCACCTCGCAAGTCAGGTGACACGTTGCAGGTGCGGGTACGCGGCGGCTGGCGCGGCACCATCTATCTGGACCCGTCGACCGGCCGGGAGCAGGGCAGGCGGGCAGAGAACGAAGGCGTTGCCGCCTTTCTCTATCAGTTGCACAGCGCGTTGATGTTGGGGCAGACGGGCAAGGCGGTGCTGGCGTGGGCTGCCTTGGCGTATCTGATGTTGATGCTGTCCGGCCTGGTGATCTGGTGGCCGCGCAAATGGCCGCCATCGCTGCGCATGGTCCTCGACAAGGGAACGTTGCGGGCGCTGTTTGATGTCCATCGACAGGGCGGCGCGATTCTGGCGGTGTTCTTGGCGGTGTCGGTGGCGACGGGAGCTTATCTTGCGTGGCGTCCGATCGGTGGGTGGATCACGGCGGCCAGCGGGCAGGCTCGCGTGGTGGCGCCAACGCTGCCTGAGCTGACGGGGCTGACGGCTGGGACGGCGCCGTTGCAGGCTGGAATGTCTCAATCGTCAGCCGCGATGCCGCCGCTGCAGATTGGGACGCGAGAGCCGCCGTCCCTGGACGCCTTCGCTGCGGCTGCCAAGGCCGAATTCCCGGGTGGTGAGATCGGCTTCATTCTCTACACGCCGAACCGTGACCGGCCGATGGCCATTCGCATGCGCGTCGCCGACGATCCGCATCCGAACGGGCGTTCCACTGTATGGATAGACCCTCGCGACGGCACGGTCCTGGCCGCGCACCGCTGGGACGAACTGGATCCGGGCACGCGGATCAACTCCGTGATCTATCCGTTGCATACCGGAGAGCTGGGCGGGCCGGCGGGTGAGGTTGTCGTGGGGGTGCTGGGGCTGGGGTTGGGTGTGCTGGGGGTCAGCGGTTTGTGGCTGTGGTGGCGGAGGAGGGCGTTGCGGCGGGAGCGGGTTTCTGCGGAACTTGGTGTCTGACACCTGAATCAGTCTTACGGATCGGTTGCCAACCTCGGTGTCTGACTCCCTCTGAGACGCCGCTACAAGTTGACGTTCATCTCCCTGGGTGTCAGACACCAGACGCAAGTCTCCGGAACCGCCAGACGACAGTCTCCTGGGTGTCAGCCATCTTCAACTAAACATCTCGGAAGCGATCACCATTCGCGTCGATCACCCGCTCGCCGTCTTCCTTGTTGAAGGCGCCTTGTTGCGCTGACGGCAGGATGTCCAGGACCGCTTCCGAAGGACGGCAAAGGCGGGTGCCCAGCGGCGTCACCACGATGGGGCGGTTGATGAGGATCGGGTGTTGGAGCATGAAGCCGATCAATTGCTCATCCATCCATGTTGGATCCGACAATCCCAGTTCCTCGTATGGCGTGCCTTTTTGCCGAAGCACGGCACGCACCGGCATCCCCATGGCGGCGATCAACGACTTCAGCGTCTCGGCGTCGGGAGGCGTCTTGAGGTACTCGACGATGAGGGGTTCTTCGCCGCTGTTGCGAATGAGCGCAAGGACATTGCGGGAGGTCCCGCAAGCGGGATTGTGATAGATCGTGATCGAACTCATGGCATGTCCCAGTGGGTGCTGAATAAGAAATCCTTGTCGCGGGCAACTGCGACTACGCTTGGCGACACCGCGTCAGGTGCGCGCGGCGCCGGCTTCGTACCAGCCCTTGCTTTGATTCACGATCCGCACGACGAGCAGCATGACGGGCACCTCGATCAGTACGCCGACCACGGTGGCCAACGCCGCGCCGGACTGGAAGCCGAACAGGCTGATCGCGGCCGCGACGGCAAGTTCAAAGAAGTTGGACGCGCCGATCAGCGCGGACGGACACGCGATGCTGTGTTTTTCGCCGACCCGGCGATTGAGCCAGTAGGCCAGGCCCGAATTGAAGAACACCTGGATGAGAATCGGCACGGCCAGCATCGCGATCACCAGCGGCTGGCCGATGATGGCTTCGCCCTGAAACGCGAACAACAGCACCAGCGTCAGCAGCAGGGCAGCCATCGAGAACGGACCAATCCGCGCCAATGCGGCGTCGAACGTGGGCTGACCGCGTCGCAGCAAGGCGCGGCGCCACACCTGGGCCAGGATGACCGGCACCACGATGTACAGCCCCACCGACACGAGCAAGGTGTCCCAGGGCACGCTGATGGCCGACAGGCCGAGCAGTAGTCCGACGACCGGCGCGAAGGCAAACACCATGATCGTGTCGTTCAGCGCCACCTGCGACAGTGTGAAAACCGGATCCCCGCCCGTCAGCCGGCTCCAGACGAACACCATTGCCGTGCACGGGGCGGCTGCCAGAAGGATGAGACCGGCGATGTAGCTGTCGAGCTGGTCGGCGGGCAGCCATGCGGCAAAAACGTGGCGGATGAACAGCCAGCCCAGAAAGGCCATCGAGAACGGCTTGACCGCCCAATTGATGAACAACGTCACGCCGATGCCGCGCCAGTGCTGCTTGACCTGCCCCAGTGCGCCAAAGTCCACCTTCAGCAGCATCGGGATGATCATCACCCAGATCAGAATGCCGACCGGCAGGTTGACCTGAGCGACTTCCAGGCGGCCGATGGCTTGGAAAACGCCGGGGGCCAACTGGCCCAAGGCCACGCCCAGGACAATGCAGAGAACGACCCACAGGGTCAGATAGCGCTCGAAGACGCTCATGGGCGGGCGGTGAGGCTGCGCAAGTGCGGCGGGTGCGGCGGGTGCGGTGGAGGGCATGGTTATTTTGAGTGAAGGCGGGTGCGGCGAACTTTGGTCCACCGGCGCAGCCGGCGCCAGTTTCAGGAAATTAGGGCAGGGGGAACAGTTCGCGGTGTCAGCAGGACGTACACGCGCCGCCGTCGGTGACTACGCAGGGTGCGCCTTCGCAGCAGTGTTCGGTCAGATAGCCCAGTAAGCCATTCATGCGTGAGAAGTCGGCTCGGTAAATCAGGTTGCGGCCTTGCTGCTCGATGGAGACCAGTCCGGCATGCGCCAACTCTTTGAGATGGAATGACAACGTGTTGCGTGCAACTTCGAGCTGGTCGGCGAGCACGCTGGGAGTCAGGCCTTCAGGACCGGCAACGACCAGGGCGCGGAACACGCGCAGGCGTTGGGTATGGGCCAAGGCAGCAAGGGCGAGGACGGCATGATCTTCATTCATGCGGCGAATAATACAACGATTGTTGAATTATTGAATGATTGGAGATGAAAAATGCCGATTTCAAGGGCGACCTCGGTGTCTGACACCCTTTGAGAGGCCGCTACAGGTTGGCGTCCATCTCCCAAGGGTGTCAGACACCTGCCGAAGTACGAATGCCGATTCCAGGGAAAACCTCGGTGTCTGACACCCTCTGAGATGCCGCTACAAGTTGACGTTCATCCCCCCAGGGTGTCAGACACCTGCCGAAGTACGAATGCCGATTCCAGGGAAGACCTCGGTGTCTGACACCCTCTGAGATGCCGCTACAAGTCGGCGTCCATCTCCCAAGGGTGTCAGACACCAGCCGAGGTACGAATGCCGATTCCAGGGAAAACCTCGGTGTCTGACACCCTCTGAGACGCCGCTACAAGTTGGCGTCCATCTCCCAAGGGTGTCAGACACCAGCCGAGGTACGAATGCCGATTCCAGGGAAGACCTCGGTGTCTGACACCCTCTGAGATGCCGCTACAAGTTGACGTTCATCCCCCCAGGGTGTCAGACACCCGCCGCATGCGACCGCGTTCACTGCGGTAATTCTCCCGCCGCGCTCTCATCCAGCAGCCAATCCCGGAAAGCCGCGACGGCAGGAATCGCCAGTCTGTCCGGCGATGCCAGGAAGAAATACCCCGCGCCCGTACTGAATTCCTCATCAAGCGCCGGCGCCAGCACGCCTTGCTGCAATTCATCCGCCACCAGGAAGGTCGGCAACAGCCCAACGCCCAATCCCGACGCGACCGCCTGGATCAGGTGCGTGGTCAGTTCGAACTGCGCGCCCCAGCGCATCGAGCGCACGGGCAGGCCGTGGGCCTCGAACCAGCGTTGCCACACGGCTGGACGGGCCGCGACTTGCAGCAGCATGTGCTGGGCGAGGTCGGCCGGTTTACGAATGGTCTGGCGCGCGGCGATCTCGGGGCTGATGACGGGGATGACTTGTTCATTCATCAGCCGATGGGGGAGCAATCCCGGCCAGTCGCCGTCGCCCACGGCGATGACGGCATCGATGCCGGCCAGGTCCAAGTCGAAGCGCGTCACGCGGGAATGCAGGTGAACCAGAATGCCGGGATGGCGAGCATAGAAGCGGTGCAGCCTGGGCATCAGCCACTTTGCGGTAAACGTGGGCAAGGCGGCCAGGTGGAAGGCGCCTCGGCCGGTGCGGTGCGAGATCGCCTGAAGCGACGCGCTGCGGATGCGCTGCAGGGCGGCGGCCAGTTCCTTCTGGTATCCCGTGCCCGCCTCGGTCAGCACGATCCGCCGCTTCTCTCGGCGAAACAGCGCGACTTCAAGCAGATCCTCCAGCGCTTGCACCTGCCTGCTGACGGCGCTTTGCGTCAGCGCAAGCTCGGTTGCAGCTCGCGTAAAGCTCAGATGGCGGGCGCTGGCCTCAAAGGCCAGCAGCAGGGACATGGAGGGAGTGAGGCGGCGCGGGTTCATTCAATTCGTGCATGAAATAGGTGGCCCCAATATAGCGGAATTGCCCAGTGTTGCTGCTTTCACGCCATGAATCTCAAACCGTGCGCGAAATACTTCATTCGTAAAACGAATGATCTATCCAACAATTTTCCGTTTTTCCGCAGCGCGCATTGGCTAGAGAATGTGGTCTACAGGGCGCACCTTGCGATCCATCAGGAGCAGGGCGGCGCGACGCGGTCAACATAGGGCGGCCACAGCCAAGTTCTGGCCGATCAAGCATTTTTTGCACGGAGGTAAAGATGGATTTGGGTATCAAAGACAAGACGGCGCTGGTGTTGGGCGGCGGGGGTGGCCTGGGAAGCGCCATTGCGCAGTCGCTGGCGCGCGAAGGCGCCAAGGTCGTCGTGGCCGACTTGAACCTGGACGCCGCAAAGGCCACGGCCGACGGCATCGACGCCCAGGGACAGTCCGCCGTCGCCCTGCAATGGGATCTGCGCGCGTTGGACGCCTTCGACAGCCAAGTTGCGTGGATCGAGGCCAACGTCGGCCCCGTCGATATCCTGGTCAACAACACCGGCGGTCCGCCGCCCACGCCGTCCTTCGGGCAGCAGGCGGATCTTTGGCGCGAACACTTCGAAGGCATGGTGCTGTCGGTCATCAAGCTGACCGATCGCATCCTGCCCGGAATGCGCGAACGGCAGTGGGGCCGCATCATCACCAGCACCTCGTCGGGCGTGATCGCGCCGATTCCGAATCTGGGCATCTCCAACGCGCTGCGCATGTCGCTGGTGGGGTGGTCGAAGACGCTGGCGCGCGAAGTGGGCAAGGACGGCATCACGTCGAACATTGTGCTGCCCGGCCGCATCGCCACGGCGCGCATCTCTTTTCTGGACGAAGCCCGGGCCAAGCGCGAAGGGCGCAGCGTCGAGGACGTCAGCCGCGAAAGCACCAGCGCCATTCCGGTGGGCCGCTATGGAGATCCGCAGGAGTACGGCGACGCGGTTGCGTTCCTGGCCAGCGCGCGGGCCAGCTACATCACCGGTTCGACGATCCGCGTGGACGGCGGCCTCATCGCCAGCATCTAAGGGCTGACGCCTGCCTCAATCAAATCATTGGAAAAACAGACCATGAAACTGACTGCTGACGCAAAAGGCGTCTATCCCATTGCCCCGACGCCGTTCTTTGACGATGGTTCCGTCGACCACGCCTCGATCGACCGGATGATGGAGTTCTACCTGGCGTGCGGTTCGACCGGCCTGACCGTGTTGGGCCAACTGGGCGAGGCGCCCAAACTGGACTTCACGGAATCCCTGGAAATTGCCTCGCAGGTGATCGGCAAATCGCAAGGCATTCCCATCGTCGTGGGCGTGTCGGCTCCCGGGTTCGCCTCCATGCGCTCGCTGACACGCGAAGTGATGGATCGCGGCGCGGCCGGTGTGATGATTGCACCGCCCAACACCTTGCGCACCGACGATCAGATCGTCAATTACTACCATCAGGCGGTGGAGGCCATTGGCGACGACGTCCCGTTTGTGCTGCAGGACTATCCGCTGACGTTCTCGGTGCAGATGGCGCCCACGGTCATCCGGCGGATCGTGACCGATCTGGCCTCGTGCGTCATGCTCAAGCATGAAGACTGGCCCGGCCTGGAAAAGATCTCGGCGCTACGCCGCTTTGAAGCCGAGGGCTCCATGCGGCATATTTCGATTCTGTGCGGCAACAACGGCCTGTTCCTGGATTACGAAATGGCGCGCGGCGCTGACGGCGCCAATACCGGCTACTGCTTTCCGGACATGCTGTGCGACTTCGTCAAATGGGTGGGCGAGGGCAGGACTGAAGAGGCGCATGACCTGTTCGATGCGCACCTGCCGCTGCTGCGATATGAACAGCAGCCGGGTGTCGGGCTGGCCGTGCGCAAATACGTGATGATGCGCCGGGGCATCCTGACCAGCGCGGCGCAGCGCCGGCCGGGCAGTGCGCTGACCAATCAGGCGCGGAGCGAGGTCGATCATCTCTTGTCGCGCCTGGGCAAGCGCGATGCGCGGGCGCGGGATCTGGTCTAGGACGGCTGCCGCATCAATCTCCGGCGCGCTGAGCGCCCATTCCGATTTCACCAGGGAGAAAAAACCCATGACCGTTTCGGACGAGGTTCAATTCAAGGCGCTGTCCGGCGTCACCACAGCAACACTGACCACAATTCTGTTGAAGAAGGGGCTGCGCAACGTCTGGATCCGCGGCGCCTTCCCGTTGGCGCAAGGCATGGAACGCATCGTCGGCCGCGCGTTCACCGTGCGCTTCGTGCCGGCCCGCGAAGACCTGGCTACGCCGGAATCATGGTCGTCGCCGAAGTCCAGCCGCGGCGCCATCGAGCAGATGCCCTCGGGCTGCATCGCGGTGGTCGACGCCATGGGCGTCAAAGACGCCGGCATCTGGGGCGACATCCTGTGCGCCCGCATGGCGAAGCTTGGTGTTGCGGGCCTGGTGACCGACGGCGTCGTTCGCGATCTGGCCGGCGTGTTGGGCACAAAGTTGCCCGTCTGGGCGAGCGGTGCTGCGGCGCCTCCCTCGGTAGCCGGTCTGACCTTCGTGGATTGGCAGCAACCCGTCGCCTGCGGCGGTGTGGCGGTTTTTCCGGATGACGTAATCGTCGCCGACCAGGATGGCGCTGTCGTCATTCCTGCCGCGCTGCTGGCCGACGTGGTTGACGCCGCCGTCGAGCAGGAACGGTTTGAAGGCTGGATCATGGACGAGGTCAACAATGGCGCCGTGCTGCCAGGCCTGTACCCGCCGAACGAAGCCAACAAGGCGAAGTACGAGGCGTCCAAGAAGAAGTAACGCTGTACAAAAGGCGATGCCGGGGAAACCTGGCATCGCCTTTTTTTGCGCTTCAAGCGCCGGATCAGCGCTGCGCGGGCTTGCCTATGGTGGCGACGAAGGCCCGCGCAATGTGCAGGCCCGCCGCGTCGGCGTCGGCGGCAAAGCGCGCCCGGTCCTCGGCCGCCTGCGTTTCCAGCCATCCCGGCGCAATGCGATTGACACGCTCAGGATTACCGCGCGTCCAATCGTGAACGACGTCGGCGCTGGCTTCGAAGTGGAACTGCATCCCGTAAGTCGCCCGGCCCACGCGGAAACACTGATTCTGGACGGTTTGCGACCGGGCCAGAAGGAGGGCGGTCTTGGGAAGGGTGTAGGTGTCGACGTGCCACTGAAAGCTGGTGAAGCCGTCCTGCAACTCGGCAAACAGCGGATCCGCGCGTCCATCGTCCGTCACTACCAGCGGCGTCCAGGAGAATTCCCGTGCCACGCCCAACAGGTTATCGGCGCCGTAGGCGCGGGCCAGTACCTGCGCACCCAGGCAGATGCCAAGGACGGACTTGCCGGCATCGCCGAACGCGCGCATCAGCGCGACCAGCTTGGGCAGGTAGGGATAAAGATCATCGTCCCGCGCGCTCGGCCAGCCGCCCGGAACGATCAGGGCGTCGAAGTCGTCGAGCGCAATGTCGCCGAGTCCGTCGCGATAGACCCGGAACCAGGTGATGTCGGCATGGGCTTCATTCAGCGCGCTCAGCAGAAGGCCGAGCTGCGTGTTCTCCATGGTTTCGATGATTGCGACGCGCGGGGGCATGGGTACTGGATTGGGACGGGTTAGAGAGGCTTGGCGCGCATCTTATCCGATGGCGACCGGACAACGGGGCGGAAACGGCTATTTCGTACTTTACATAATACACATTATGCGTATGTCGGCGATTCCGCAGTCCGAATACGCCTGACGGTCTCCGCGCCTCGCGCGGCCGATCCGCTTGTCGTCAGAAGCTGACCGCCAGGCCAACAGAAAAGCCGGACACGTTGTTGCCGAATACATACCGCCCGACCAGGCGGGTGCGCGTAATGAATACGTCGTAGGCGCTGGAGTCCAGTTCGAGACCGGCGCCCACTGAAGTCAGCCGGTCAAAGCCCAGAATCCCCTTCTGATCGCCCAGGAATTCCGAGTGCGTCAGTTCCAGGACGTATCGCAGCGGGCGTTGCAGCAGCAGCATGCCGGTGGGCGCCCGATATCGGGCCCATAGATTCGCCGACTGCGCGATCGCGCTGCCGCTGACCGCAGCGGAACTGTCGAAGCTCTTCAAGCGGATGTCGGAATAGCGCAGTTCGACATCCACTTCATAGCCAGGCCGATAATGCTCGTAATCCAGCATGATCGAGCCGCCCAGTCCGTAGGCGTTCAGCGATCCCCGGTCCAGGAAGTCGATGTCCCGTCCTGTGCGTTGCCCCACGTACCAGCTTGCGGCGCGCAAGTCGCTGGTGACATTGCCCAGGGCGAAATTGAAGATGGGGCGAAGTTTCAGCTCGTCCGTCAACTTGAAGTCCCAGCCGATTCCCCCCGTGGCCGAGAGGCTGTTCCATTTGGTCGGAATGCTCCGGGTTTCGGCGCCTTGCGTTGCCACGAATGTGGGATCGTACCGGCTGCCCGCCAGCACGCCTTCCAGATAGACGGGAAAGGAATCCGAAATCGTGTCCCCTCCTCCCAGCTGCGTCATGAAGAATTCAGTTGATCCCGACGTCGACCCGCCGCCGCCGGCGATGTTCAGGGAGCTGGTGGTGATGTCCGGCACGATCGAGAACGACATCAATGCGAGCACGCCATTTGCCCGCTTCTGCAGGTCATTCTGCGTTAGACGCAGCCCCTCCTGGCCAAAGGCAAGGCCAGGAACCACGGCAAGCGCCGCCAGCGTGCATGCGCCAAAGCCGCCCGTGGCCCGGTGGCGCGCAACTCTGGATCCGCTGGGCATACGCACCTCCTATTTGACGGCGGCGGGCGGATCGACCATTGATTGCCGCTGCGCCATCAGCAGTTCGTCGCTCTGGTCGATCCGTATGGTGCCGATGCGGGGGAATTCGAAGTCGATGATGATGTAGAGCGCCGCCGTCATGACGACGGCATACACGAGCCGGTGGATCAGCGAGTCGCGGTTGGACGATGCCAGGTTGAGGCCGACCAGCACCGCCGCCACAAGCGCCAGAAACCCCAGGAAGGCATAGGTGGCAATCGGCGGATGCACCTTTTGCGCCACCGTTTGGGCCGATGCCATGTCGAACATTTCATTGACCGCGCCGGCGTAAGACGCGGCAAATGGCGGAACGCTGCTTCTGGCCGCCTGCATGGATGTCGCCCAGATTTCCTTCTGCATCGCCGCCACCTTTGCGGCCACCGCGTCTCGATGCGCAAGGTCCGCGACATTACGGTAATAGTCGATACGCCCGTCCACGTACCGGCGGAACTGCTCTCGCAAGGCGGGCTGCTGGCTCGCATCCAGCATGTCAATGCGTAGCCAGGCGGTCCCGATCGCATTGACTTCCTGGACCAGAAGATCGCGACGGTCCGCCATGCGCTGGGCCGCGCCGGAAAAGGTGAATGCAACCAACAGCCCCAGAAGGGCAAAGACGGAGCCTTCTATGATGGACGCGCTCGATCCGCCTTTGGCGTCCGTGCCGGCACCAAGCCATTTACCGATCTGCATGGCAATCAGGAGCAGCACGAAGAATCCCAACGCCAAACCCGCAAGAACCAAGGAGTAATTCACTGGGGCACCCATTTCTCTGAACAGCGTTGACGGGAATACTGCCGAGCGCTGACGCTCCTTTTCAAAGTTCAAAACACAAGCGTCGCCGTCCCCATGAACGTCCTAGTGCTGTCGAGCCGATTCGTACTGCTGACCGTTGGCACCCAGCGCAGGCTCAGCGACAGTGAACGTTTATCCGCCAGCTTCCTGTCGTAGGTCACGATGGGACCGAATGCCCAATCTCGTCCTTTGAAGCCGTTGAGCCGGTCAGCCGTCGGGCCCGTGTCGTCGCCCAACTGCTGCTGGGTGCCCAGAATCAGGCCCGCGCTGACGCCATTGCTGAACGTCTTGCGCCCCATCACGTCCAGACTGAAGACAGGCGCGTTCTGGTAATCCGTGGCGCTGTTGCGGGTGTAGAACTGCACCCCGGCCACCGTATCCAGCTGGAATCCCGACTCCGGAAAGATCTTCGTGTAGGCCACCTGCGGAATGAACGTCCAGTTGTTCAGGCTGGGGTTGGCCATGTTGTCGGCGTTGTACTTGCCCGTCGGCGCCCAGATGTTCAAGCTCAGCGCCATGTGAGACGTTTCAGAGAAATGGTAGCCGGCGATGATGGGCGAGAAATACAGGTCGAACAAATTGGATGCAATGTCGCTGTTTTCCACCGTGCGGCCGCCCGGTCCCGTCAGCGTGGAAGTCACCTTGGTCCAGATATAGGGCAACGTGAAACTGGACGCGAAGTTCCAGCGCCCGGGTCCGGTGTCCCAGGTTTTCAGCACGGTCGCCAGCGTGAACGCCACCTTGCCGTCCAGCCCCAGCGAGGTTCGCCCGCCCACCGGCACTTCACGGCTTCCGCCGATCCTGCCATCCAGATAGATTTGCGAGAAATTCACCGCCCAGATCGGTTCGGGAGAAACGATACCCGCGTTTGGCTGCACGTTGGTTCCCGTGACTTGGCGTCCCAGTGCGCCTTCGGTCGCAAAAGCGACGCCGGGCAATGCCAGCTGGGCAAGCGCCATCATTCTCAAAATTCTGTGCCATTTGGCGAACGTTTTCGGCATGCATGTACTCCAGAACATGAATCTGCTGCATCAATTCGACTCGGTGCCAGCCATGAACCACCGCAGATACGGGTTGTCGCGTGCCCGTTGCGCCAGTGCTTCGGCATGCCGGCCCCACTCCCGCCTATCGCCCCGGTAGGCGGCCAGCGCACTCCGGTAGAAAAGATCGAGGGCACCGCGCTCCTGCTCGATGCCGGCCTTGAGAGACGGATCGACTGCGCCCAGCGGCGGCTCCCCTTGCAGTGCCAACAAGGCAGGTAGCGTTTGCACAATCTCGCGGGGCCGGACCCAGGCCGCGTACTCGATTCCAGGACGATCGTCTGTCACGGGCGGCGTCTGGCTCGCGAAGCGCGTCAGCCCTTCCCTGTCCGTTACCCAGGTCGCCAGCAATGCGGCGGGCGAGCCGACGCCGACCTCCGCCAAGGCCTCGCGCAGTTTGGGATCGGCCATGCGCCCTGCTATACGCGCGGCATCCAATGGCATCGGCTGCAACGATCCGACGAGCAGCATCTCGTGCAATTCGGTCGTCCATAGCGAGGCATGAGGAAACACCGCGATGAAGCTGGCTACCAGCGCCCGGGTGTCGTCGAGATTTTGCGTGGGCAGCGGCAGCCATTGCGCAACAAGCCCTTTGGGATTCAGGCGACCGGCCGCTAGTTCGTAGAAATCCCGCGAGTAAAGGTTGACCACGCCCGCGGCCGATGGCGGCGGAGGCTCGAGCGTGATCAGGTCGTAGCGTTCGTCGCTGGTGAGCAATTCGCGCCGTCCATCGCGCAGCCGGCGATCAAGGCCAGGATCCGTAGCCGCGTCATAACTGCCCTTGAACAAAGGGCCGGCCTGCAGGACGCCAGGCAACAATTCCGCAACGACGCGCCGCTCCAGGCCGGAATACCGTGACAAGGCGCCGGCCGTGATGCCGGTCCCATAGCCGATTACCAGGGCGGAACGTGGTTCGCCTGCGTGGATCACCAGCGGCAGCAACGCTTGCAGCCGCATATAACGTAGCGATGGCATCGCGTCGCCGGAGTTGGAAACGCCCTGGATGTAGAGCCGCCGGAAGCGCCGCTCGCCTTCGCCGCGCTCGACGACCGCGACCGTCCCACCCCGGCTTTCCTCGTAAAAGACCAGCTTGCCGTCCTTGGCCCCGGGCAGCAACCGCGCCAAGTGATCTGCCGGCAGCGCCCAACCCAGGATCAGCACGGCGCCAAACAGCGCCATCGTCAACGCCCGTGCCATGGGCGCGTCAGCGCGCCAAGCAGCCGCGACGCCGATGGCGCAGGCGGCCGCGGCAAGAACGACAAGGGCGTGCACCGTGCCCAGGCGCGGCAATAGAACGAACGCGACAAACAGGGTGCCGGCAATCCCGCCCAGCGTGTTCCCCGCCAGGACCAGGCCCGCGCCCTGCCCTCGCCGGTCGGCAGGAACCGCAATGCGCAGCACGGCGGGAAAGGCCGCGCCAAGCAGCAGCGTGGGCAACAGCACGACCCAAGCGGCAACGACCGCAAAACGGGCGCTCATGCCGGCCAGGCCGCTGTCGCTCCAGCGCCGCACCGCGCCCTCGGCCAGTGACTGGGCATGAATGAGCCACGGCCCCAGGATCGCAACTTCCAACAACGCCACCACGCCCGCACCGGCAATCAACAGCGCGAACACGTGCCACGGATCGCGAAACCGGTGTTCCCAGCGTGCGTAGGCCGCCGAGCCCAGCGCCAATCCGGCGAGATAGACGGCCAGCACCACGGAAAACGCGAACGCCCGCGTGCTCATGAAAGGAACCACCATTTGGGACCAGAGCACCTCATAGCCCATTGCGACCGCGCCCGCCCCGGCATACAACGCGAGCGCCGCGCGAGCCTCCTTCGACAAGCGCAGTGTCGGCGACGTGGCTTGAGGCGGCGCTGGAGCGTCAGCGGCCGGAGACAGGTTCCGCCGATCCAGCGCCCACGCGCCCAGCGCCGCCACCAGGTTCAAGCTTGCCGCCGCCCAAGCTGTGCCACGCACGCCCAGCGCGGAGATAAGCAGAAAGGACGGAAGCAGCGCACCGATGATGGCGCCGCCCGTGTTGGCGGCGTATAGGGTGGCGCCTGCACGACCGATGCGTCCCGCGCCCGTGGCGCGCAACAGGACAGGCAATGTACCGCCCATGAAAAACGGGGCGACGCCCACGACCACTATGACCGCGATCCAGGCTAGCCAAGGGCTGTACGCCTGCGTCCGGGCAAATGCCGGCGCGCCGACCGCCAGCGCGAGGGTCACGGTTATGCCCGTGACGGCAATGGCCGCTTCGATGCCCGCGTAAAGCAGATACGGCCGGGCGGACCGGTCCGCCTGACGGCCCAGCAACCAACTGCCCGCAGCCAAGCCCAGAAAAAACGCGGCAACTGCAGCCGCGATCGCGTGCACTTCGACGCCGACGATCAGCGACAGCTGTTTTATCCAGACAATCTGGAACATCAATGACGCCGAGCCGGAGATGGCCAGCAGCGCAACTGCGGGCCAAAGGGGCGCCCGGGAAAGCGAGGCCGCGCCGGTCGCACGAACTACCGCAATCGGGCGCGCGGATGCATTCATTGGTTCGTCCTCTTCCTCTTGTCTGTCCACCGAGTTGTCTGGCGCGAGCGCAGCCGTGTAGCCGCGCCCGCCCCTTGCCCTGCTTACTTACCCTGCCTACTTGCCCTGCTTTTTGGCTTGCTGCTCGAAGTATTCCTCGATCTTCTTGTCCACTTCCTTCTGCACTTGATCGGTGCTGAAGCTGGGCGGATTCTGACTCGGCGGCCATTCGATGAAGGTCTGGAGGAACTCTCCTGCCTTGGCCGATCCGATGAAGGCAAGATACGCGTTCTTCGTAATCCAGTCGTTGTACTGGTCTGAGACGATGTCGGCGCGCTCATAGGGATCCATGCGCAGGTTGAACACCTTGGGCACGCGCAGGCACACGAACGGCTCCTTCCAAACCTCGAACCCGCCAGGTGACTTCTGTTCGCAAAAGACGACCTTCCAATTCTCAAACCGCATGGCGACCAGCAGGCCGTCATCGTTGAAGTAATAGAAGTCTTCGCGTGCGCTTTTGTCGCTCTTTCCGGTCAGGTAATCCAGTTGGTTGTAGCCGTCCAGGTGCACCTTGAAGTCGCGGTTCGCGCCGTTGGGCCGCCATCCCTTGAGCAGGCGATCCTTCACGCCATCGTCCCCCGCGGCCGCCAACAGCGTCGGGAACCAGTCCAAACCCGACACGATGTCGTTCCTGACGGAGCCGGCCTCGATGTGCCCCGGCCAACGGATCATCGCGGGTACGCGGAAGGCGCCTTCCCAATTGGTGTCCTTTTCGCTGCGGAACGGCGTGGTGGCGGCATCCGGCCAACTGAACTGGTTGGGCCCGTTATCCGTCGTGTAGATCACGATGGTGTCTTTGGTGATACCCAGATCGTCCAGCTTCTTGAGCAGTTTGCCCACGTCCTGGTCGTGCTCCCACATCCCGTCGGCGTAGTCATTACCCGGCATCCCGCTCTTTCCCTGATGCTCCGGCCGGATGTGCGTGAACAAGTGCATGCGGGTGGTGTTCATCCACAGAAAAAAGGGCTTTTCCGCCTTGCCGTGCTTGTCCAGGTAGTCCAGCGCCGCGCCAACGGTTTCGTCGTCGATGGTTTCCATGCGCTTGGTGGTCAACGGGCCGGTGTCTTCGATCTTGCCATCGGCCGACGCCTTGATCACACCACGGGGCATGTAGCTCTTGATTACGGGGTCTGTGGGGTTTTTCGGGAAGTACGGACGCTCGGGCTCTTCTTCGGCGTTCAGGTGATAGAGGTTGCCGAAGAATTCATCGAAGCCGTGCTTGGTCGGCAGGTACTCGTCGCGGTCACCCAAATGGTTCTTGCCGAATTGCGCCGTGTTGTAGCCCTGGCTTTTCAGGGCTTGCGCAATCGTGATGTCGCGATCCTGCAACCCCACGGGCGCGCCCGGGATGCCAACCTTGGACAGGCCGGTGCGGCGCGGCGACTGGCCGGTAATGAAGGTCGATCGGCCAGCGGTGCAACTGTTCTCTGCGTAGTAGTCGGTGAAAATCGCGCCCTCTTTTGCGATCCGGTCGATATTTGGCGTCCTGTAGCCCACCAAGCCATTCGTATACGCACTGATATTGGCCTGTCCCACGTCATCTCCGAAGATCACAAGGATGTTCGGCTTCTTTCCGGACGTTTGCGCCTGCGGGCTGGACTGAGCACTCTGGGCCTGCGCATGTGCGCCGCCCATCATCCCCAGTCCGCTCGCGGCCACCAGCGCCGCCCCTAACCATCGAATTGCTTTCATGACTGCTCTCCTCGCCCAAATGGGCATGTAATCCCAAGTCAATCCTGCTTAAGGCTTTTCGAACGCGTAAATCCGATTCCACTCCGTTTTCATATCAACAACCGTCCATCCGCTGCGCTGCGCTTCGTCCAATGCTCGGTCCAGTTTCCCGACGCTGGAATCCCGGTCGTAGGCCCATTCGCGCTGCGCGTCGGTGTGGTGAACGATCCCGGCGAAGCGTTTGCCTTCGCCCGCGGTGGTCCACTGCAACATCTGGAGATCACCATCGGAATTGCCGAAGGCCAATAGCGGTCGACGGCCGATGTAGCGTTGGATGGCCACCGGTTTACCTGGGCCGTCGTCGTTGAACTCGAGCTTGTCGTGGCGCCAGAGCACCGGCTTGCCACCGCGCATTTCGAAAGTGGTCGTGAACCCGCTGCCGATGACTTGCTCCGGGGGCACGCCGTAGGCGGCCTGCGCCCAAGGACGCATGAATTCGGTTTCGCCGCCCGACACGATGTAGGTCTTGAAGCCATGCGCGCGCAGGTAGTCCAACAGTTCGCGCATCGGCAGGAAGGTCATCGACGTATAAGGCTGATCGAACCTGGGATGCCGAGCCGTCGCCGTCCACTGGGTCACGCTTTGCGTAAAGTCGTCCACGGTCATGCCCGTGTGCGTCGCGCCCATGATCTTCAGCAGCCCCTGCTCCCCGGATTTCGCCAAGGCGGCCTTATCGCCGTCGATTACCGCCTTGAACGGCTGGCGCTTGGCCCAGTCGGGATGCGCGGGCGCCATCTCCTTGACCCGGTCCAGCGCGAACAGCATTTCAAAATAGAGCGGCTGCTCGGACCACAGCGTGCCATCGTTGTCGAAGACAGCGATGCGTTCCTCGTTTGCAACGAAGTCCGGACTGCCCGGTTGGGTTACGGCATGTACGAAATCCACGATCGCGGTGCGCGATGGCCCGTCGTTCCACGACGGCAGGTCCACTTGCGCAGGCGGCGCCTTCTGCGGAGAGGCGCAAGCCGCCAACAACAGCGCGATGAAGGCCGACGCCAACCACGCTGCCCACCCATGCCGTGCTTCAGTCGTTTGCTTCATCGTTGGCTTCCTTGCGCATCGTGCGCGGTTACGGTTCGTTCAGCGTGGGCCGGGTTCAAATCGTCCGCCAGGGCATGCACGCGCGCCGGCGCGTGGCATCTTCTCCAGCGCTGTCTCCAATGAATCGAAGCCCGCCACAGCATGCTCCGCCAGGCGGCGGTGGGCCCCGGTGTACCGTACGCGCCGCGCAGCACCGCTGCCGCCGTCTGCCGGGAATCCTGGCCTGACGGCGCGACAGCTGCGCGCAAATCTCGCGCGCCCGACGCCACGCGCAGCCAGCGATAGAAGGCGCCAAGCGTTGGGGTCTGCCGGCGCGCTTCATGCCGCCATGCGCGCCAGTGCCAGGCTTCGCTTGCACGGCGCGTGGCGGCCGCTTTCTCCGCACGCACGCGCAACGCCCGGGCAAGGCGTTGCCACACGGGCCAGGTCAGCCACAAAGAGACGATGACGGCCAGCAGGCCCGCGCCCCACGCCAGCCAGGCCCTCGGGATGACCCAGCGCAGTCCATGGCGCAACTGGGCCAGGTCTTCCGACAGCGAGAATGGCGGCGTGACCGCAGGCGCTGGCGCCACGGTGAATTCCCGTCCGGGCAATTCCGATTTGGCGGGTGCGCCGGTCGCGCCATCGCGCCATCGCACGGTCAGCGGCGGCAGCCGGAACGTGCCCGCCGTTTGCGCGACGTAATCGGCGCGGTCGATCCGCTGGCCGCCGATGAAGCCGCCCCGGCCATCGTCCAGGGGGGTCACTTCCGGTTCGCGGGGGTAGCGTTTGAATCCTGGCAGGTCCGGCAGCACGACGGCAGGCAGAAGCATCGCCTGCACGCCTTCGGCGCGCTGCGTCACGGACCGTGTGATCCGCCCGCCCACGACCACTGGATCGGGCGCTATCGAGAAGTCCTGGGTGACGGTCATTTTTCCGGCCGCCACCGCTTGCCCGGCGCCGGCCGTCTGCGGCAGCACGGAAAACGAGACAGGCTTGCTTGTTCCCGATGCCACCGGGCCGCCAGGGCCGACCTTGGCGGTCACCGGCAAAGCGGGCACGTGGATGACGCCCGCAGCTGTCGGACTCAGCACATAGGTGTAACGCACGCCGCTATAGGAAACCCCGTCGAAGGAATCGCGTACCAATTCGCCTTCGCCCTGTGGCGGCGTCACCAGCACGCCCGGAATATCGAGCGGGGGCAACATCGGCGGTTGGGTGAACCAGGTCGACGTCAGCACTTCAAGCTCCAGCCGCACTGTCGCGCCCACCCGCACCTCTGACGGCGCCTGTACGGTTGCTGTGACCCGCAAGGCCGGCGTGTCTTGCGCGATCGCGGCGCCAGGCAGACCAAGCAGGCCGACGAGGCCAAGCGGGCCCGTGAGGCGATACAAGGCCAAAGCGCCCTGCATCATGAATGAAAGCACCCGATGCACACCGCTCATGGGCGCCCTCCTGCCGCGTCTTCGACGGCGAACCGGCCGCGCAGAAAGCGCGTGGGCGACAACGTCAGATTGCGCAACCAGACGTCTTCGGATGCCGCCTGGGCGACCGGAGCGGCAACCATCTTGCCGTCCTTTGCCGTCTTGTCCGCGATCGTCTGATCCGGCGGCTCGGCCTGGCTGCCCTGCTCTTCCTGGCTCATCGCAGCCAGCAGCCGTTCGACGATGCCCCGGTTCACGGCGGCGGCCTCCCAGCCCGGCGACATGGCCAGGGCGCGGTCGTAAGCGGCCAATGCAGCGTCGTACTGCCGAAGGCGCGTCTGGGTATTGGCCACATAGAAGACGCCCTCGGGGGTTTCCACCTTTGAAAACGCGGCCAAGGCGTCGGCGTACTTGCCCGCCTGATAGGCGGCCCGTCCTTTCCAGTACGGATCCTGGAAAAGCGTCGCGGCTTCTTCGAAGCGGCCACTATCGAACGCCCGGCGGCCCTGCTGATCCGCCGTCAAAAACGCGTCGGCCAATGGGTTTGCGTGCGATTGTGCCGGCACGCCCACCGATGCGGCGATCACGATCACGGCCATCCAGGCCACATTCCAACCCCGCCGTACCGTCAACCATGCCAGCAATGCGAGGGGCCAGCAGAGCCAATAGCCCGCATCCTTCCAGTGAATGGCGCCGGACTGCGCATCCTGCACGGCCTGGAAGTGCTGCTGCGCGTGCAGCGTGATCCAATCCAGGTCGTCTGGCGTGGCGGTAAGGCTGCCCAGCGGCGCGCCCGCCGCCCGGGCCAAGTCTTGCAGTGCAGCCTTATCCAGTCCCGATTGCCCCACTGCCATCACCAGCACCTGCAGGTCAGCCGCTGCTTGCGCGCGCTGACGTACCGCGTCCTGGCTGCCGGCATCGGCGCCGTCGGTCAGCAGCAGCAATGTGCCGCCGGCACGTTCGGCCGCCAGCACCTGAGCGGCCAACGCGATGGCGCCCGCCGCGTCCCGCCCTTGCGGGCCGATCAGATCCGACGCCAACGCCTGCGTGAACAAGTCCAGCAAGTTGGTGTCGTCGGTGGGCGGCAGCACGAGGTGGCTGCTGCCCGCGTAGGCGATCAAGCCCGTCTTGGCGCCGGCGCGGCGGGCGGCCAGATCCCGCACGAGGTGCTTTGCCGCTTCCAGGCGTGTGGGCGGAACGTCGGCGCCGTCCATGGACGGTCCCAGTGCGACGGCCACGATCAGCGGCGCCACATTGTCCAGAAATTCAGGCTGATCGCGATGCCATGCCGGGCCGGCGGCGGCGACGGCACCGAGAGCCAGGATCAGCGCCAATGCGTCGATCGGGCGCGGCCCTCGGCTGCCGGGAGAACGCACGATCAGATAAGGCAGCAGCGCAGGCGAGATCCGGCTGGCGCGCCCCACGGCGTCCCCTTCGCCACGCCGCGCCCACCAGAGCAGCGCCGCGCCAAGCAGGCCCAACAACCACCAGGGGCGCAAGAAGTGGAAGGCGCTCAGATCGAGGTCCATGCTTGCCCCTCTTCTGTTCGTTCATCGTGCGGGACCTGCGTGCGGCGAAGCCGCCATGCGGAGATCGCGGCCACCCCATGCCAGGCGACCAGCAGGCAGAGAGCGAGCCCCAGCGGCAGCCAGAAATAGTCGCGCTTGGGCTGATGCCGCAGGGTCTTGACCTCTCGCGGCGTGATGCGGTCCAGCGTTGCATACACAGACTGCAGGCTGGCCAGGTCTTCCGCCTTGAAGAACTGCCCGCCGGTGGCCCGCGCAATTCCTTCCAACATGCCGAAGTCGACGCGGTCCTCGCCCGTCGCGGCAGCATCGCCGATACCGATGGTATGCACGATGATGTGGTGCTGTGCCGCCAACGCGGCGGCGCGCGCAGGCGGCACGGCGCTGCCTGTGTCATTGCCGTCGGTCAACAGGATCAATACCTTGTCCCGCTCTTTCGCGGCATCCAGCATCCGTATGCCCAGGCCGATGGCGTCGCCAATGGCCGTGTTGGGACCCGCCATGCCCACGGCCGTCCGATTCAGCAGCAACGTCAGCGCAACGTGGTCGCCCGTCAGCGGCGCCTGCGGATAGGCGCTGGTCCCAAATACGATCAACCCCAGCCTGTCATCTGGCCGCTTGGCGATGAAGTCCGCCACCACGGCCTTGACCGCCGTCCACCTTGATTCGGGATGTCCCTGCGCGTTTCGGAAATCAGCGGTGTCCATCGACTGTGAGATATCGACGGCCAGAAGGACGTCTCGAACCGCCTCGGTGTGCGTCAGCGGCGGCTCGACCCATTGCGGACGTGCCAGCGCCACCACCATCAGCAACCAGACTGCGATATTCAGCCAGAGCTGGCCAGCGCGGACCCGCACGCCTGGCCGCGACGGCGTTTGCCCAATGATCGCGGCAACGGAATCGAAGAACGGGACGCGCAGCGCATTGCGTTGCTGTACATAGGCGGGCAGCCAGCGATAGGCTGCCAACGCAAGCGGCGCAGCGACGAGCAACCAGGGATACTCAAGCCTCCACATGATGCTTCACCACCCATTCGCGGCTGGCCCGGATCAACTGCGACAACGATGCGCCGTCCAGGCCACGCACCGCGTCGTCCGGCGCATAGGCCAGCAGCCGCATCAGTTCAGCCGCGTTCTTCGGAAAGCCCGCAGGCACGTCGTGCTCCAGGTAGCGGATCCATGGCTCGCCACTCAGTGACGCCACCGCAGCGCGCCCATCCGGCGGCTGGGCCGCCAGCGCCGTGCGCTTGAGCAGCGCTGGCAGGCCACGTGCGGCCAAGGAATCCTCGGCCGTAGCCCGAGCCAGTTGCCGCAACGCTTGCAATGCCTGGCGCCGATACAGGTTGCGGTGACGCCGGCGCCATATGACCCCTGCCGCCCATGCGCCGCCAGCCAGCAGCAGGACGGCCAGAACGGCCCAACCCCAAGTCTCGGGCCAGTACGGCACGGGTGCCGGCAACGGCAGTTCGCGCAACTGATCCAACCCCGGCAGCGCCTCGCTCATGCTGGCCTCCCCCTTTGCCGCGGCGTGGCCGCCGCCGTCGCCTGCTTGCCGAGCTCGCGCCGCAACTGAGGCAGTTCTTCCTCTGCCGTATTGATGGACAGCAACGGCACGCGGCTTCGGTGCAGCACATCCGCCACCCGGCGAAGACGGTCACCAAAGAAACTCGCCAGTGGCTCGCGTTCCCGCCGTTGGCCCACTGCGACTTCCACCTGCAATTCGCCCTGCGTGACCACCAGCCGACCGCTACGAGGCAATTGCTGCGCCATCGGGTCGAAAACCAGCATGCCCAGCACGTCGTTGTGCGCCGCCAGCAGCCTCAGGATGCGCAAGGTGTCGTCGTCCGCGCCGGCGAAATCGCTGATGACGCAGACCAGGCAATCGTGCGGCGCGTTCAGAAGCGCGCCGCGCAGCGCACGGTTCAAGCCTTGCTCGGCCGCCGCATCGGGCCGCTCGGCGGACAGGTTGGCATTCGCCGACGCCACTGCAGCCAGGAATGCACGGATCCGGTCGCGGCTTCGCAAGGGTTTGAACGCCCTTACCCCGCCATCGTCGAACACAAGACCGCCGACGCGGTCCCCTCCCCGGTAGGCTATCCACGCGGCAATCGCGGCCAGCCGCGCCGCGACGGCGCTCTTGAATGCACGCACGGAGCCGAAGTACATGCTCATGCGTTGGTCCACGACGATCATCGCGGGACGGTCACGTTCCTCGGTGTACGAACGCACGAACGGCTTGCCGTAGCGCAACGATGCGCGCAGGTCCAGGCGGCGCAGGTCATCACCGGCCACGTAACGCCGAAGCTCCGCAAAATCCAGCCCCCGGCCCCGCAGCCGGGACCCATGTGGGCCCGCGAGCACGCTGCTAAGGGGTTGGTTCGCGAGAAACGACAATCCGCTCGCCGCTGACTCCAGTGCGATCAACTCGGACAACGGCGGGTGGACGGGGTGCTGCGCGCGATTCATGGGAACTATTACGCCGGCACGGCGACAACGTCCAGGACACGATCGATGACCTGATCTGCCGTAATCCCATCGGCCACCGCATCGTAGGAAAGATGCAAGCGATGGCGCAGCACCGCGTGAGCCACCGCGCGCACGTCGTCCGGCGCGCTGAAGTCGGCGTCTTCCAGCCACGCATGGACGCGGGCGGCTCGGTCCAGCGCAATGGCGCCGCGAGGGCTAGCGCCGACTTGAATCCATCGGCCCAGATCCGCGTCATGGTCGGCGGGACGACGCGTGGCGTTCACAAGGTCCACCGTATAGCGATCCACCGCCGGCGCCACATGGACCGCCGCCGCTTCGGTTCGGCAGGCGAAGAGCGTTTCCTGGGAAATGCGGGCCGCCTCGGTACGCACTGCCGCGCCGTCGTCCCGGGTTGCGCCGCGAAGCATCGCCAACATCGCCATTTCGTCCTCGGCGCCGGGATAGTCCAGCTTTATCTTCATCAGGAAGCGATCCATCTGGGCCTCAGGCAACGGATACGTACCCTCTTGCTCGATCGGGTTCTGCGTGGCCAGCACCATGAAAAGCTCGGGCATCTTGCGCGTGTTGCTGCCAACCGTGATCTGTCTTTCCTCCATGGCTTCGAGCAACGCCGATTGCACCTTGGCCGGCGCCCGGTTGATCTCGTCGGCCAGGATGAGGTTGCCGAACAGCGGTCCGGCCTGGAACGCGATGCGATTGCGCCCTTCGGCATCCTGCTGCAGCACATCGGCCCCGGTGATGTCCGACGGCAGCAGGTCAGGCGTGAACTGAATCCGGCTCATGTCGGCCGCCAGGTGCGACGCGAGGGCCTTGACCATGCGCGTCTTGGCCAGCCCGGGAAGACTTTCAAGCAGCACATGGCCGTCGGCCACCAGTGCGATCAGCATTTGGCGTATTACCGCCGCCTGTCCCAGGACCTCCTGGGATATCGCCGCTTCCAAAGCCAGAATTCCGTCGCGCTGCGCCATGCTTGACCCTCTTGTCTACTGCAAACGGGCTCACCGGGACGGATGCCCGGTAAGGAATCAACGGCTGGCGACGCGTCCTGACTGGCTTTGCGCCTGCTTCCATTGTTCAGGCGTCATCACTGTGCGAAAGCCAAGGTGGGACATGCCGTTCAAGGGGTCGTTGCCCCGCCGCGCGCTGGCGCGGTAGCTGATGCAGTAGGTGTCGCTGCACAGGAAAGAGCCGCCTCGCGTGACGCGTTTTGGCGCGGACGCGGGGACGTTTCCGTCGTCGGGGTCAAAGCTGTCCGCGGGTCCGGCGGGGTCTTGTGGCGGTTGCCGGTACTGGGCCTGGATGCGGAACGCATCCGCGCGGTACCAATCTGCCGTCCACTGCCAGACGTTGCCGGCCATGTCATAGAGGCCGTACGCGTTGGCCGGGAACGTGCCGACCGGCGTCGTGCCAACCTGGATCTTCTCGTCCTTGACCACCGGGAACGGCTGCTGTTGCCGCGTATCCCAGATGTTGGCCATGGGCTTGCCGCCGGGGCTGAGCTCATCGCCCCAAGCATAGGTCGCCTGTTCGAAGCCGCCACGCGCGGCGAACTCCCATTCCGCTTCCGTGGGCAGACGCTTGCCTGCCCACTTTGCATACGCCTGCGCATCGTCGTAGGAGACCTGGACAACGGGATGGTCGTCCTTGCCGGTGATATTGCTGCCCGGTCCTTGCGGTTGACGCCAATTCGCGTCTGGCACGAACCGCCACCAGCGGCTGTAATCGCGTAAAGACACTTCCGATTCGGTCCCGATAAAGACCATGGCGCCCGGCACCAGCAAGGTCTCGTCCGGACGCGGCGTGCCCGGGGGAAGCTGCACTTTCAAGTCTTCCCACTTCGGCTTTTGCTCCGCCGTCGTCACATAGCCCGTGGCATCGACGAAACGGCGGAATTCCGCATTCGTGACATCGTGTACGTCCATCCAGAAACCGGTGACTCGAACCCGATGAGCAGGCAACTCGTTCGGCTGCGAGAGTTTGTGGTCGTTGCCCATCAGAAATTCCGCAGGCGGGATCCAGGCCATGCCGGCCGGCCCTTGCTTGCCGTCGCCCAGCATCGCCGCGACAGCGGCGGGCTTTGACGTCAAGCTGAATCCCGCGACATAGGCGCCCAGCGCGCTGGCTCCAAGAAGCACGCCGGCCACCGTCAGTCCAACTTTCAATTGCTGCTTCACGTACCCCTCCGTACTGCTCGGTATTCAAGACGGCATGCCAGTGCGCTGGCGCATGGGTAACACGCAATGCTGGTCACATAACAGGGGAAATGCACGCGGCGAATGCCGACGGAGACGCTCAGAATGCACTACTCGAGTGCGGGTTAACTCGTCTCGTTTCTTGCGATATTCATTTATCTTGCCGATGGCGCCAGGGATTATCTATTACATTTTGTTAGCGACACCCCCTGCGCACTACGCCTTCCGGCTATTCCAGGTTGCATGCCTTCCCGACTAAGATCCTTATTTTTCAGCGACTTATGAAGAGGCTGCGGAGATGACTACCACCTACTTTGGCCTGACCGTCGTGAAAGACCGCCTGGTGCGGCTGAACGACATTCGTCGCCTGCCGTTCTTCTCGTTCTGGGAAGAAAGCAGCCGGGGCTCGGCGCTTTGCGAAGGCGATGAGGGAGAGATGTTTGTGTTCCTAAACGACTGGGAAAACTTTTCGGATCTCTTCATCAAGACGGGGAAGCATCGCTACAGCCAATAATCGGCTTGGTGGGCCCCCGGTGGCGTTGTACAAGCTGTACCGCACCCGCACGCTGCAATCCCGGCTTTGACCCAAAGAAAAAGGCGCTCCGAAGAGCGCCTTGATCTTACGCTTACCGCACCGTTCAGATCTTGCCCGGCAATGCGTAAGCGATCACGTAGTCGCCGCGGTCCGGCGAGTTGCGGGCGCCGCCGGCCGAGATGACGATGTACTGCTTGCCATCGGCGGTCGACTTGTAGCTGATGGGCGTGCCCTGGCTGCCGACCGGCAGGCGGACCTTCCACACTTCCTGGCCCGTCCCGGCATCGTAGGCGCGCAGGTAGTAGTCCTGCGTGGCGGCGATGAACACCAGACCGCCCTGCGTGGCGAGCGTGCCGCCGATGGTGGGCATGCCGATCGGGATCGGCAGGCCCAGCTTGACGCCGAAGGGGCCGGTGTCCTGCACGGTGCCGACCGGCACCTGCCAGACCATCTTCTGCGTCTTCAGGTCCACGGCCGTCAGCGTGCCGAACGGCGGCGCCTGGCACGGGATCTCCAGCGGCGACATGAAACGCACCTTGGCGTTGATCGCATAGGGCGTGCCGGACAGGGCCACGGGGCCCTGGATCGCGGCGGCTTCATTGCCGTCGCTCTTCTTGGCGTTGGCGCCGGCTTCGACCAGTTGCACTTCCAGGCCGACGCGCATGTCGTTGATGAAAAGGTAGCCGTTCACCGGGTCGATCGAGATGCCACCCCAGTTCATGCCGCCCAGCGAACCCGGCAGGTTCAGCGACGGATCCGTGCCCGGCGGCGTGAACAGGCCCGTGTAGCGCTTGGACTTGAAGTGGATGCGGCACAGCAGCTGATCGAACGGCGTGGCGCCCCACATGTCCGATTCCTTCATGTCGTTCGCGCCGATCGAAGGCATGCCGACGGAAAACGGCTGGGTCGGCGAGTAGGTTTCGCCGGGGATGTTGCCGGCTGGCACCTTGCGCTCTTCGACGCGCGTAAGCGGCTTGCCGGTCTGGCGGTCCAGCACGAAGATCTGGCCGGCCTTGGTGCCGAACACCAGCGCCGGCACGGTCTTGCCGTCGACGGGGAAGTCGGCGAAGGACGGCTGCATCGGGACGTCGAAGTCCCACAGGTCGTCATGCACGGTCTGGTAGACCCACTTCTCGCGGCCGGTGCTGGCATCGACGGCCAGCACGGACGCGCCGTACTTGCGGTCGAGCGCAGTGTGCTTCACGCCCCACAGGTCGACGGCGGCGCTGCCCACCGGCATGAACACGGTGTTCGACTGCGCGTCATACGACATCGGCGCCCACACGTTCGGGGTCGAGCGTGCGTAGGTCTGGCCGTCGGCGGGCGCGGCCTGGTCTTCCGGATTGCCCGGATCGAAGGCCCAGCGCAGCTCGCCGGTAATCACGTCGAAGCCACGCACCACGCCGCCAGGCATATCGGTGCTGACGTTGTCCGCCACGCGGCCGCCGATCACGATGGTGGTGCCGGCCAGCGTCGGGGCCGAGGTCGGGTAGTACTCGCCCTTGTCGGCGCCCTTGCCCATGCCGGCGCGCAGATCCACGCGGCCTTGCTTGCCGAAATCGGCGCAGAAGGCGCCGGTGTCGGCGTCCAGTGCGATCAGCTCGGGCGTCACGCTGTTCATCAGGATGCGGCGGCGGCAGGCGGCGCCGGCGCCCAGGCTCACGGCCTTGACCGGCGTCGCGCCCTCGACGGTGGGCTGCTCAAGCGGCGCATCGATATCGAAATAGGCCAGGCCGCGGCAACGCATCCACTTCTTCTGTTTGGCGTTGATCTCGACCTTCCAGAGTTCCTTGCCCGTGGTGGCGTCCAGCGCGATCACGTTGTTGTGCGGGGTGCACAGGAATACGCGGTTGCCGATCTGCAGCGGGGTCTGCTGGTCTTCGGCGCCGCCGCCACCGGGGCTGACGGGGGTGTCGCCCGTGCGGTAGGTCCAGGCAACCTCAAGGTCCTTCACGTTGTCGCGCGTGATCTGGTCCAGCGCTGCAAAGCGGGTGCCGCCGGCGGTGTTGCCGTAGTGCGCCCAGTCCTTTTGTTCCTGGCCGGGTGCGACGGGCTTGAGCGCCAGGGTCTCGCCTTGCGACACGGGCGCGTGCGGCACGAACATGCCGGCCACGGTCGCGATGAAGGCCAGCGCCAGCACGGCGGCGGCAATGCGGGCCGGCGCCGGATTGGCCGGCAGCTTCTGCGCGCGGCGCAGCAGCGGCTGCGACAGCGCGACCAGGATGCCGAAGCCCACGAACACCAGCACGCGGGAGACGAGCGGCCAGAATTGCAGGCCGACGTCGATGACTGCCCAGATGGCGGTGCCGACCAGCGCCAGCGCGAAAAGCAGGCCGCCATTGGCGCGGCGGCGGGCGATCTGGATGCCGGAGATGGCGAGCACAACGCCGCACACCACGAAATACCAGCTTCCATTCAGGGCCACCAGACGCGCGCCGTGGTAACCGAAAAACAGCCCGGCGGCCAGAATGCACGCGCCCAGCACAAACAGCCACACTTTTGCGAGCGCGGACAGGTCTTTATGTTGTTGATTCATAAGGGATTCCAAAACGAGACGGCCACTCAGTCAGCAATGCGTCTCAATGACCGGCCCAGAGTATAAGGGTTTGTCCTAGGTCAAGGAACCCGCAGCGGCGGCTAAATCTGATTCGGGTTGAGCTGCATCCCGTACGCAGCGCCCCATCGGTCGTACGAGCGGATCCATAACGTCCCGCAGGCCGAGCACGAAAAATGCGCATGGCGGCGACCTGCATGTTCCGGTGCAGTGGCGTCCACCCGCTGGACGCCACGGTACATCAGACGCGGATGCGCCTCGACCCGGCCGCCGTTCGCCAGCGCGTGGCAATGCGGGCACAGCCCTTTCAACGCGTCACCATCTTGGGCGCAGGAGCATGCCTGCCAATATGGCGGCCAAGGCGATCAGCGCCAGCGGCCAATGTCGTGAAGCGGCGGGATCCGGCGCGTCGGCGGCCTGGCGCGCTTGCAGCGCATATCCTTCGACGACGGCGCCCTCGCCCATCTGGTCGCCAGTCTCGCCGCCCGGCACGCGAGCCGGCGCCTGTTGCCCGCCCGGCGATGCGCCGCAGTCCTCGGCACCGCAGGCGTTGCGCGCGGCCTGCCGGCTGTCTGCCAGCGCGGCAGCCAATTCGCTACGCTGCTGCCCGTCGGCCTTCCAGGCGCCCCGGTCGATGGCCGCCAGCAGGGTCTCGATCAGGTTTTCGCGTGCCGCCGGATTGCTGGCCTCGAAGTAAGTCTTCAGGCCGAGGTCATGCTTGTCGTCGACATACACCTCCTTGACGTGCGCCCAGTCCGCGTCGCTGACGAGATCCGGTGTGGTGGTGTCCCACAGCAGCAGATTGGCCGGCAGCTCGGCCATGTAGCGGGCGCCGTTGTAGCCGCTACCCTGCATCGCCTGGATCCACGCGGGATTGAGGTAGCGGGTGGCCAGCTCGCGGTTGAACGTGCGCGACAGCGATTCCATCCGCACGTCGCCCCGCCGCATGTTTCGCGTATCGGCCACGTAGTTGCTGATCTGGCGTCCGGTCTGCTGGCGCACCTCCATGCCGATTCCGCCCAGATACGCGGCGGGCATGCTGGTGTCCAGCAAGCCATACGCGTTTGAGCTGCGGCTGAAGACGGCCGCGTCCACGCCCGAAAGCTGGGCGGCGAAGGCCTCGGCGTCGGCCGCGCCCGAGTCGGTTTCCCCGTAGGCATGGCCAAGCCTGTCCGTATACAGCCGGGCCAGCCGTTCGTCGGTCCATTCCGCCCCGGCCTGAATGGCAAATTGGGTCGATGGCGAATAGGCGCCGGGCGCTGTCGAGTAGATGCGCCGTCCGGCGCGGGTGGCGGCTTCGCCGGGAGCGACGCCCGCCGCGATCAGGATGCGGCGCGTACTTTGTTCGCTCTGCCGCACCGGGTTGTCGGCCTCCGGCGCGGACGCGGCCAGCCGTGCGGCCTTGGCAAGCATGGCAATCTTGTCGCGGAAATGATCGCGGTAGGTACCTGACGTGGTGACCAGCACATCGACGCGCGCACGCCCCAATGCCGCGCGGTCATCCAGCTCCACGTCGATCACTTCGCCCCGCGGATTCCAGACGGGCCGGGTGCCGAGCAGCCGCATGATCTGCGCTTCGATCATCCCTTCGTTCTGCGCGGACTCGCCAGACCACAGCACGAAGGCGACCTTGCCGGGCACCGCGCCATGCTCGCGCTGGTAGTTGGCGACCAGCTCGTCGGCCAGCTTTGCTCCCTGCTCCCACGCCTGCTTCGTCGGGAGACGCCGGGTTTCAGAGGTGTAGGGATTTCGGCCAGGCGGCAGCGCGTCCGGGTTGCGGATGGCGTCCGCCATGGGTCCCGGCGGGACATAGCGGCCGGCCAGCGCGCCGATCACGGCGTCCATCTCTTGCGGCGCGGCCAGGATGCGTTCGGTGTAGGCCTGAATCCGGGCGGCGGTCTCCGCCGGCAGCGCGGACGGGTCGCCGTCCAGCACGGCGCGCACCGCGCCGATCGCGGGTGCGTCGGCCGAGTCGCCCGCCAGCATGGCCTGCACCATGCTCGCTACCGTGTCCGGCCCCGGCGCCTCTCCCAGCACGTGACCGCCGATCGGGGTGACGGCGCTGTCCATCTCCTGCAGATAGGCCTGCAGGGCCGACGCGAGCGTTGGCCAGTCGGCCGTCTGCGGGTCCACATCGAGCGCCATGGCAAACGGCTGCGCCGCAGCGCGCGCCGCGTCCTGCGTGGCGGGCGCCGAGGGGCTGGCCGCTTCAAGCGCCTGCCGCAGCGCCTGCACGTGCGGCGCAGCAGGCAGACCGCCGATGGGCGGCATGAATCCGATCGTCACGGCCTGCGTGCGGCGCTTGTTGCCCACGCCGCCGTTGGCCTGCAACGGCGTGGGCTGGATGTGCGGCACATTTCCGATCAGCGCGCCCACCCAGTCGTCGCGGCCGGGCCCCTGCTGTTTGCCGGGCATCAGCGACAGTTGCGTGAAGATCGGCAGATAGGCGTCGGCCTGCCATGACTGCTGCATCCAGAGATAAAACGCGATGTACTGATGGTGCGGCGCCAGCGCACCCGTCGAACGCAGCGCCCCGGCATCCTGCAGATAGCCCCACACCGGATGCGGCATCAGCGCGACCTTGCCGAATCGCAGAATGGGCAGCACGATTGCGCGCTTGCCATCGGAAGCGGTATGCACCATGAGCCGGCCGGGCGGCGGGCCCCATTGCGCTTCGGTCTGCGCGCGCAGCGCTTGCGGCAGCCGTGCATAGGCGCGCAGGTAGTCGGCTTCCGGCAGCAGCACCGCATTGCCGTCGCTCACGCGCCGCGCCATTTCGTCCTGCGCGGCCTGCGTCTTCGCAGGGTCGCGCGCCGGCTGGGACGGATCCCACAGGCCGCCATCGATGTTGGACGCGTCGCGCGCCATCACTTGGGCAAGGTGCGCGGCGTCGGGCAGTGCGGCGTCGCCCACATCGTAGCCCTCAGCTTGCAATCGCCTGAGCAACGCGGCCAGGCTGGCCTGCGCATCGAGATAGGTGTCAGGGTCGCTGCCCACGTCCGCCTGGTCCGCGGCCTCACTGTGGAAGGCGACGACGATCCGTTTGTCGTGGTTGGCCATGCGATGCAGCCGGGCCCAGGCCAGCGCCCGGGCGACACGCCATTCGATCTGCTCGGGGATCGGCACATGGCGCACCGCGCCGTCGGGTTGCACGGTTCGCGCGCCGACCATCATGGGCTCGACGATGCCGCTGACCTCCGACAAGGCCAACTGTCCGCTGCGATCCGGCGCGAAGCCGCCTATGTCGCGCCGCCATTCGTCCGGGGTGCGGGTGTAATCGGTGGTGCAGCCCAGGACGGTGACGCCCAGCGCCCTCGCCTGTTCCACGCCGGCGCGATGATCGCGGTAATCGATCTGGCTGGCGCACAGGATCAGGACATCGATGGCCGCGCGCCCATCCGGTCCCATGAACGATTGCAGCGAATCACGGCTATCGCTGCGCCAGATCGGCACTGGCAGACCGCCCTGCCGTTCGACTTGTGTGATGAGCGCATCGATCACGCCCGTGTTCTCGCCCAGCGCGAGGCTGCGGTAGAACATGATGCCGACCCGAGGCCTGACGGATGCGTCCGGCAGCCGCTGGCCCATCCATGCCATGTAGTCCGCGGGCGATTCGAACGCCTGGGCATGCGCGGGGTGGTAATAAGCATGGTCGGCGTATCGGACGGGTGGTTGGACCTCGCCCGGCATTCCCAACAGACGTGCCCCCAGGTAACCAAAGAGCCGGACGTAATTGCTGACCGTGGCGTTGCGCCAGTAGACGATGGCGTCCGGGACGCTGTCCGCCGCCACGTTGCCGCGCAGCCATTCCGATCCGTTGATCACCAGCACGCGCGTGCTCGCGCCCGCCGCATCGAACTGGCTGCGGTATTGGGCAAGCTTCGGCCCGACGCCTTCCACCAGGACGAGGTCATACGCCGCCAGGTCCACATTGTCGATTCCCGGCAATTGCCCCGATCCGAGCCCGAACAGGTCGATCTGGAACCGGCCGGCCAGGCGCTGAACGGCTGCGCGCAGCGTGGTCGGCTGCTGGGCAACTTCGATCGACACGACGGCGATCCGCGGCGGCGCGGGTGCGGCCAGCAGGGGCGCGACGCCCATCATCGACAGCAGCGAGGCCACTATGAAAAGCAGCGTGAAGGCCAGATATCGCTGCAACGCGGGGTATTTGTTCAACTGGAGTTTCATCGCTTACTTGGACGCCGGCGCGCCTTGTTCGGGAACGTAGACGACCTGGCCGTCGGGAAGCCGGTAGGCAGTGCCCAGGCGATGGCCCTGCCCCGACAGTTTCTGGTCGGTCACGCGTTCGACCTTGATCTGCTGCTTCTCCTTGCTCACCACCTCCAGCGTTCCATCGGCGGTAGTGCGCGTGAGCGTCCAGCTGGCGTCGTCGCTCAGGAGGTCGGTCGACCCCAGCACCGAGAACAGCGCCAGCGCCATCGCAACGATGAAGGCAAGGCTTGCGTCGAACAGGTTGGCCACGCCGGCCAGCGGATCGTCATGGACCGCGCTGTCGCCGTGCCGCCGGGCGAACCGCATGCGCGGCTTCACGAGGCGGCTCCGTCAGCGGCGGCCTCATGGCGGCGCAGCACGCGCTCGGCATGCAGCCGGATCGCGTCCAGATCCTGCCGCTGCCATCCTTCGCGCACCATGACGATGACGTGCGCCACCACCCCGACAGCGATGCCCACGATGGTGGACGAGAACGCCACCACCATATGGTTCGCCAGCGCGGGCAGGTCGCCCTGCGCCAGACCGCTGAGGGCGGCCGCCATCGGGATCAGCGTGCCGATCAAGCCGAGCGACGGTCCGCACCGGACCGCAAAGCGCACCGCGTTGAGCGACCGGAGGCTGGCATGGTCGGCCTCGGCCAGCACCTGTTCTATCCGGATGTCCACGGGATCGTCGGCGGCCTGCGCTGCGTCGTCGATGCGCGCCGTGTAGCGCGCAACGGCCGGCCGCCGCCCACGCAGCCGTTGCATCGCGCTACGCCCAAACATGCCCAGCGCGATGAGCGTCCATGCCACCAGGACGATGAGCAAGGCGGTGACGGGTTGGAACAGCAATTGCGCGATGCCTTCCAGCAGGGACTTGATCTCCATGGCTTACAGCATCCGCGTGTAACGCAGGTAATAGGCGCGGCCGGGCATCACGTAATCGGCCTTTTCGTAATAGTCGCGGTCAAACAGGTTGGCCACGTCAAAGCGCAGCGAATCCTTTGGCGTGACGTTCCAGCGCGCGCTCAGGTCGACCACGGTGAAGGGTTCGTTGCCGAACACGCCGCCCCGTCCGCCGGTGTAGATGCTTCCCTGGCTGTTGTCGTTGTCATAGCGCGTGCCGACGTGACGCGCGGTCACGGTGGCCGACAATGCCCGACCGTTGCTGACGGTAAGCGACATGTTTGCCTTCCACTTGGCGACGTTGCGGATGGGCACCGGGCCGCTCGCATCGAAGTCTTCCGCCTGGATCAGGCGCGTAAGGCTGCCCGACACGCCCACGCGGTTGGCCGGCAGACCGAACCACTGCCCGGCATCCACCGCCAGCCGGGCTTCGATGCCGCGCATGCGCGAGTCATTGGCGTTCTCGTAGCTGCTGATCCGCTCCTGCGGCGTGTTGCTGACGATGACCGAGCGGATGCGATCGCGGATGCGTGAATCGAAATAGGTCAGGTCGGCGTCGACGCGATCGTCGGCATAGCCCAGGCCCAGGTCCCAACTGCGATTGCGCTCGGGCTTGAGGTTTGCATTGCCCATGCTGACGCGCCGCTGGGCTCCGGCGTACTCGACGTTTTCACCGGCCAGTTCGCTGCCCTGCGGTGGCGCGAATGCGGTGCCGGCGGACCCATGCACGCGCCAGAACTCATTGAGCTTGTATACGGCGCCGCCCCGCGGATTAAAACTGGTGAAGCGCGACGAACCCGGCGAGAACGTGTTCTTGTACGGCGTGGACAGGGTGCTCGATTCGATCCAGTCCATGCGCCCGCCCAGCGTCAGGATCAGGCGATCCTCCAGCCAGCGGCTGCCCCACTCGGCAAAGATGCCGTTGCTGTCGCGGCGTTCATTCGGGCTGTAGGGCGCGAGCCGGTCGCCGCTCGCGTTGTAGCTGTAGCGGTCGGCCTCCACACGCTGCCAATCGGTGCCGTAGGTCAAGGTGTGTTGCGGGGTTAGCGTCCACACATCCTGCAGTTGCATGCCGACATAACGCGACTCGGTGCGGCTGGAACGGTAGCGCGACGCCGCGGGCGGCACGGTGAGGTAGTTGTAGTTTTCGCGCGAGGCATACAACACCGCCGTGACCAGGTGGTCGTCCGGCGAGACTTGCAACCGCACATCGCCACCCAGGCGGTCAGTCTGGTTGGCGGACGCGTTGGGCGGGTCGAAACTGACCGGGCCCGGCGCGTTGTTGTTCAGGTCTGCCCAGTCGAGCGTCGCGTCGATGCGCACGCGGTCGGTCAGATCGCTGCCGATACGGGCCTTGCCCGAGGTGCGCCGGAAGTCGCTGTTCGGCCGCTTTTCTCCGGCGCCGGTCCGAAAATCGCCATGCTGGTTCACGTAGCCAAGCGCCAGGTCGAAGTCGGTGCGGTCGTCGATGGATCCGCCCAGCGCCAGATCGGTCTGCCGGGTGTCGAACGACCCATAGCCCACGCTCACTGAGCCGCCGATCGGCCCGCTGGAACGGCGCGTGATGATGTTGACCACCCCACCCATGGCCGAGGCGCCGTACAGCGACGACGCCGGACCTTTCAAGACCTCCACGCGCTCGATGCTCTCGGGCGACAAGGTCGTGAAGCTGGTCGAGCCAGACGGACGGCCATCGATCAACACCAGCGTGCGCGGGTTGATGGTGAACTCGAAGTTGGGCCGCAATCCGCGCAAACCGATACCCGCCAAGCCATTCGGATACTGGATCACGTCGACGCTGGCGTTCTTCTTCAGCCGGTCCAGGAACGTGTTGCCCACCGTCTCATCCAGCGTGTTTCCGTCCACCACTTCCATCGACGAGGCGACATCGTCCCGGCGCTGCTCGTTCCGGGTGGCTGTGACGACGACCGGGTTCAGTTCCACCGGCTGCGGGCTGACTGCAGCGCGTTGCGCGGACGGCGGGTTTGCGGGGGACGCTTCGGCGCCTTGCGCGGCGCAGACGGAGCCCAGGGTGATCGCGGCCATGGCAGCGCGGGCGCTCCGGCGTTGCCGGCGGTCTTGCGGCGCCGAGTGGTGATGCTTCTTCATTGACTTCTCGAATGGATGAAATTGCTGCGTATCGCGGGTTGGACGACCGGCGCTCATTTGGCGCGCGGTGCCAGGACCACTGCGAATCGACGCAATGTTATAACATCACATTCAACTTGCATATAGTTACGCGCCCGGCGGGCGCGCATGAACAGTTGGACTCGGATGCCGCGCGCAGAACTCGCGGGGCCGGTGACCGGCTATCAGTCGGGCAAACCTGTCATTCCTCGGTCTGACCGAGCTCGATCCGGTGCTGCGTGCGCAGCGCCTTGGCTAGCAGATAGCCCTTGTTGTGCTCGTTGGGATAGACCCCCGTCAGCCGGCAACCGCTCACCCGGATGCCCATGTGTTCGAGCTGGGTACGCTTGTCGGGATTGTTCGTGAGCAGTTCCAGATTGTCGACGCCCAATGCACGCAGCATTTGCGCCGCCGGCGTGTAGTCGCGATCGTCCAGGCCGTGGCCCAGTTCCAGATTGGCGGTATAGGTGTCGTAGCCCAATTCCTGCAACCGATAGGCGTCGATCTTGGAATACAGGCCGATGCCGCGCCCTTCCTGGCGCAGGTACAGCAGATAGCCGCCCTCCTGGCTCATGAGGCGAAGCGCTTCCTGCAATTGCGGGCCGCAGTCGCAGCGCAGCGAGCCGAAGACGTCACCGGTCATGCACTCGGAATGCAGCCGGACGAGCGGCTGCGGGCCGGGCTGCCCGAATTTGAGGGCGAGATGGTCTCGGGCGTCGGCCAGGCCGTGAAAGCTGTACGCCAACGCCTGCGCCTCGGAGCCGTCGGCAAGACGGATGGGCAACCGGACAGTGGCGCGGATGGTGGCTTCGGGCAGTTGGACCGCGGCGGGGGGCGTTACGGGGTTCACGACAAACAGGTACGGGTATTGACTTGAGGCCGACAGAATACCGTATGCGCCCTCCGCACGCTCTTTACATTACGCGGACGCTGTCCACATCGAACTCGACGTTGTTGCGATCGCGGTCCAGTTCGCCGCGCAGTTCGACCTGGGTCTTGTCGTCGATCTTCTGGCCGGCGGGGAAATCGTCGTTGTCGATCTCGACGCGGATCTGGCCCGTGCCGTCGTCGAAAGTATAGTGATCGTCGCCGTCGTGCGAGACGATCCGGCCGCGCAGGATGGCGTTCTGGTCATCGCGGCCATTGGCCAGCAGTTCCTTGACCGTGGTGACGGCCACCGTGCTGGGGCCGCTATAACCTTGGGCCGCCGGTTTGCCGGTGCTGGGACCGGTGTAGCCCTGCGCATGCGCCACGCCCGCCACGGCGGCGCCGGCCAGCACCGCGCTGGCCAGGAACGTGCGGATGAAAGTGGAACGACGGGTGATCTGGGTCATGGTGCAGCTCCTTGCGCAAATTGCGCTTCGTTGTTGAACATGGCTTCATTTGACGCCCCGAAGATGAAGCAGATCTTAGCCTTGGGCACGGATGCGAAATTGTTGTGGTCAGACCGCGGTGTCGATGGGCACGAGGAGCGTGACGCCCAGCCCCCGGCCGTCCAGTCCCGGCCCGAACCGCAATTGCCCGCGGTGCATGTCGGCCACGCGCGCGACGATGGACAGGCCCAGGCCATTACCCGGGACATTCGTGCCCAATACCCGATAGAACCGCTGCGTCAACCGTTCGAGATCAGCCGGGGCCACGCCGGGGCCGTCGTCTTTCACACTGAGCGCGACATATTGGCCCGCGCGTTCGGCAGCGACCTGCACCTGCCCGCCTTGGCGGCCGTACGACACCGCGTTGTGGATCAGGTTGCGCAAGGCGGTAAAGAGCGCATCCCGGTTGCCGGCCAGTGCGGCCTCGCGGGCGGCAACCGTTATCGTCGTGCCATGCGCCGCCGCCGTGGGTGCGCAGGCGTCGGCGGCATCCTGCAGCAGGTTGGGCAGGTCCAGCCGCTCGCGGGGCATGGCATCGGCCGACTGCGGGTCCAGGCGCGCAAGCTGCAGCAGGTTTTCGACCAGGCTGGTCGTGCGCATCATGTCGGCGCGCAAACGCTGCAATTGGGCGGCAAGCGCCGGGGCCTGTTCGGCGGGATGGCTGCGTTGCAGCACCTGGATCCGCGACGCCAGCGCGGCGAGCGGCGTGCGCAGCTCGTGCGCGGCGTCTGCCGTGAAGCGCCGTTCCGCTTCAAGGGCGTGATCCAGGCGGCCCAACAGGCGGTTCAGCGCCGCCGTGATCGACTGGACTTCATACGCCCTGCTCTCCTCCGCCACGGGCGACAGGTCTGTCGGCGATTTGGCCTCGATGCCGCGCGTCATGCGCGCAAGCGGCTTGAGCAGCCGCCAGATCAGGAACCAGTTGATCAGCCCCAGCAGCACCCACAGGCCGACCAGCGGCCAGGCCAGCGATTCGAGCATGTCCCAGATGAGATCGGTGCGGTCGTCCATCTCTTGACCGACTTGCGCCGAAAACCCCAGGGTGTCGTGATGGCGCACGTAGACGCGCCAGTCCTCGCCGTCGGCACGCACGTTGTAATAGTGGTCACCGCGTCGCTCGGGATCAACGAACGGCCGCTTGGGTGCGTCTTCACCGCGCAGCAGCACATCTCCCGTGCGCGACACCAGTTGGTAGTCCAGCCGCAGCGCAGGCTGCGTGTCGGCCGGGGCGCGTTCGCCAGCCACGCGGCCGATGCTGCCCTCGCCCAGGGCCAGGACCAGCCGCGCGCCCTCTTCCAGCCAGTCGTCGTAAGCGTCGTTGACTTCCTTGCGCGCGATGGCCAGCACGATGAGCGTGCTGACAAGTCCGACCAGGATGCTGGAGCCGAGCGTCGTGCCGATCAGCCGCCGCCGCAGGGAATAGCCGCGCGGGGGATTGGACGTGGTGTTGGGTGCCGTCTTGCGCCAGCGCATGTCAGTCCGCCAGCCTGTATCCCTGGCGCCGCACCGTCTTGATGAGATCCGCCGCCAGCTTGCGCCGCAGGTTGTAGATGTGCACTTCGATCGTATTGCTTTCGACTTCGTCGCCCCAGCCGTACAGGGCTTCTTCGAGTTGCGCGCGGGACACGATGTGGCCGGGATGGCGGATGAGCGCGTGCAGAATGGCGAATTCACGCGCCGTCAGCTCCACCTGCGCACCTTGGTAACGGACCTGCTTGGCGGCGACATCGAGCGAGACACCGCCGTGTTCCAGGGCCGGCGTGGCGTTGCCGTCGCGGCGGCGCAAGGCGGCGCGGATGCGCGCCGACAGTTCCTCCAGGTCGAACGGCTTGACGAGATAGTCGTCCGCGCCCAAGTCCAGGCCTTCGATGCGGTCGGGCACCGCGTCGCGGGCGGTGATCATGATGGCCGGCACGTTGTCCCGCCGCGCGCGCAGCCGCCGCAGCAGGTCGTCACCCGTCATGCCGGGCAGCCCGCGGTCGATCAGCACGCAGTGATAGTTGTGAGTGGCAAGCGCGGTCTCGGCAAGATCGCCGCGCGTCACGCGGTCGACGACGTAGCCGTCGAGCTCCAGCCAGGACTCGATCGACTCGCCCAGGGATACATCGTCTTCGGCCAGTAGGATACGCATGCGCCGACTATACGCGACAGGATGAAGTGAATCTTAAGACGGCTATTCTCCGCAAAATCTGCGGAAAATAGCCGCCCTAATCACCGCATCCGGCCGAACCCCGGCGCCGGATGCCGCTACCGCCGCGTCAGATACCTCCAACGCGGCTGACACCGCCCTGCGTGACGATCTGGACGCGCTGGCCGGTCGAAATCGGCACGTCCGCTTCCTGCGTAATGACGCGCACGTCGCCCGAATCCAGGCGCACGGTGATTTCCAGGCCAGCCCTGCGCGCGCTGGCGTTTTCGATGGCGTTGCCGGCCATGGCGCCGCCGACCGCGCCGCCGACGGTGGTGATGCGGCGTCCCGAGCCGCCGCCCACGGCGCTACCCGTGACGGCGCCCAGCGCGCCGCCGGCAATGACGCCCAGGCCCGAGGTCTGGCTGGCCTGGATGGTGACGGGCCGCACGCCGATCACATAGCCAAGGGTGACGGTCTGGGCGCGCTGCGCCTGGTCGAAGGTGTAGACGCGCGAGGACGCCGACGGGTTGGCGCAACCGGCTAGGATGGCCGCCAGGCCAAGGATGCCGCCTGCGGCGATAAGGGTCAGGGGGCGACGCGGGGTGGCCTGCTGAGGCTTGTGCATGATGGGTTCTCCGGAACGGCGGAATGGGGAATGCCGGGCCTAGCGCGGCTGCGCCGGCGTGGCTGCGGGCGCGGGCGCAGCCACGCCGGGCGGCTGGGCGCTGGTGCGCATGAACTTCCCATTCGCATCGAAACCGCCTATCGCGCGGCCGTTGAAGAACACGACGCGCCGCGCGGTCCACTGCGGCTGGTCGGGGCCAGCCTGGTCGTAGCCGGCAACTTCAAAGTCATACTGCCAGGCGGACACCGGTTTGCCGTCCTCGCCCACAACCGTGGTCTTCTTCACGGATTCGGCATATCCCTTGTCGCGATAGCTGACGTACCGGGTGGGCGGCATGGAATCGCGTAGCGTCGACATGTACTGGTACAGGTCGTCGTCACTGGGCGGCGTGCCGTACTTGGCCAGATCGTTCTTCGTCGCGACCGTGCCGGCGCAGCCGGCCAGCACGCACGTGGACAAGACAAGGAATAACCGTTTCATCGGGATTGCTCCTAAGTACGCGTTCGCGCCCTGACTGCGGACGCACGGCGGCTAACCGGGTGGCGCTTGGGGAATCGTCAGGTGGTGGGACCGGCGGGACGGCCGGTGGCCCCACGGAAGGCGGAACGCAGCAGGCTGAGCAGAAAGCCGCCTGTGAGCATGCCCAGGATGTAGACGCCGATGACGAGAACCGACGCCGGCAAAGTGAAGGTGGAGGTCCAGAGCGTCAGGGTGACGGATTCGAAGTTCTGGATCTTGAACGACAGAACCATCGCCGTGAGCAACACGATCAATACGATGTACAGGTATCGCATGGGGCACCTTTCGCATTCGTTGTCGAACCGCCCCGAAGCCGCCCTGGGGCCCGTCGTGCGAAAAACTATGCCACTCATCCGGCACGAAAACAAGAAAAATAGGGCCGCGCGCGAGACCATTGTTCACCGCCGCAAACAGGAACAGAATGTCTCTCGCCGCGAAAACGGCATGTGTGGCCGGCCCATCATCGAGTAGCCGCGTCCCGCGGTCTATCGTTGTGGGCTGCTTATAGGGGACACCTCATGGAAGCGATCAAGGATTGTTGCATGGCTGGGCACCCTCTGGACCTGGGACGGCGTGGCTGGTTGAAGGCCGGTGTTGGCGCGGGCGCGGCAGCGATGGCCGGCGTGACGTTTGCGCCCAGCGATGCGCAGGCCGCATCGCTGACGCAGGCGCAGCGCGATGCGATGACGCCGGACCAGGTGATTGACATGATGAAACGGGGCAACGCGCGCTTCCGGGCGGGTAAGCCTCAGAAGCACGACTATCTTGCGCAGAAGCGTTCCAGCGCGCTAGGTCAGTTCCCGGCAGCGGTGATCCTGAGCTGCATCGATTCGCGCGCGCCCGCCGAGATCATTCTGGATACGGGCATCGGCGATACCTTCAATGGGCGGATCGCCGGCAACATCTCCAACAACGATCTGCTGGGCAGCATGGAGTTCGCCTGCGCGGCGGCAGGCGCCAAGGTGATTCTGGTGATGGGCCACACCGCATGCGGCGCGGTGGCCGGGGCGATCGACAATGTCCAGCTCGGCCACCTGACCGGCCTGCTGGACGTCATCAAGCCGGCGGTCGAGGCAACGAAGTACACGGGAGACCGGAGCGGCAAGAATGGCCAGTTCGTGGACGCCGTGGCGCGGACGAATGTGCTGCACACCGTCGAGGCCATACGCAAGAACAGCCCGATCCTTGCCGGGCTGGAAAAGGAAGGCAAGATCAAGATCGTCGGGTCAATGTACGACCTGAGCAACGGCATGCTGACGTTCCTGGCATAGCCGTCTCCCCAAAAGACTTACCCTCGGGCGCGCGAGCCGATCCAGCATCGCCACGCGCCCGCCCCGCGCTCAGCGCGTCCGGCTAAGGCTATAGACAGAGGCCGGCGGCAGGTTCATCGGCACAAAGCGCACCCGCCGCGCATGGAGTCCACACGCGTCAAGCACCCCCGCCGAGATCGGGCATTTCACGCCATAGGTGAAAAAGTGCATGGAGCCGCCCGGCGACATCGCCTCGAAGACGGCGGTCAACAGCTTATGGTGATGCGCGCCGCTCATGTTCCGTAGCGGCAGGCCGCAAACGGCCGCGCTGATCCCATGCAGCTCCGGATGGCTGTCCCGCGACAGATCCTGCGCCGGCACCTGCAGGACGGCTGCTTCGGGAAACTGGCTGCGCAGGCTGGAACTCATGTCGGAGTCCTGCTCCACCAGAACCAGGCTGGACGGCGCAATGCCCTTACGCAGCATTTCCCGGGTGAACACGCCCGTTCCGCAGCCCAGTTCGAGGACTTTACCGGCCCGCGGCTGGATCGATTCCGTAATGGCAGCGGCCAGCGCCGCGCTGGAAGGCGCCACTGCGCCAACGGCCGCGGGGTTGGACAGCAGCGCCTTGACGAACTGCTTGCGTTCCTTGAGCCAATTCATGGCCGGGCCGGCGTGGGACTTGTGCCGGGCAAGGGTCTTGAGGGGCGGCATGGAAAACATCGAAACGTCTATCTCCGGGGCGACATGATCAGAGAGACCTTACCTGCGGGCGGCGGGCGCGACCGGCAACGGTGCGTAAGCGACCCTGTCAAATGGAGAACGGCGAAAGGATCGAAAGAAGGAAAAACGCGGCGCGCCAGAGTGTGCAGCGCCGATTCTGCCGCGCGCAGGCGACTGCGGCTATCGCCCAGACGAGAGACATCCAAAAGATGGGCGCCGGCAGGAAAGCGGCATCAAAACCTGAACCTACGGCCACAAACGAAAAGGCCGTATCCGATGTGACTCGGATACGGCCTGTTTCTAGTCAGGCAGGGTCTGACGCGGGCTTAGACGCCCACAACCGACACGGCCTTGGTGACCAGGTACGCCTCGAGCGCCTCGGGACCGCCCTCGGAGCCATAGCCCGAATCCTTCACACCGCCGAATGGCAGTTCAGCCGAAGGCGTCGCGGGCTGGTTGACCCAGAGCATGCCGACTTCAAGGCGGCGCGAGAGCTCGTGCACCGTCTTGATCGACCGGGTGAAGCCATACGCGGCCAGGCCGAACGGCAGGCGGTTGGCTTCGCGGATGGCTTCATCGAGGGTTTCGAAGCTGCGGATGGCCGCAATGGGACCAAACGGCTCTTCGTTGAAAATATCGGCGTCGAGCGGCACGTCGGTCAGGATCGTCGGCGCGAAGAAATTGCCCGCGCCGCCCACGCGTTGACCACCGGTTGCAACCCGGGCGCCCTTCTCGGCCGCGTTCTTGACGATCTTATCCATGGCGGCCAGGCGGCGGTCGTTGGCCAGCGGGCCAAGCGTGGTGCCTTCGGTCAAGCCGTCGCCCAGCTTCAGCTTTTCGGCATGGGCCACGAAGGCCTGCTCGAAGGCGGCCTTGACGTTCTTGTGCACCAGGAAGCGGGTCGGCGAGATGCAGACCTGCCCGGCATTGCGGAACTTCGCGCCGCCCGAGGCCTTGACGGCCAGTTCGACGTCGGCGTCCTCGGCCACGATCACCGGGGCGTGACCGCCCAGTTCCATCGTGACGCGTTTCATGTGGCGGCCGGCCAAAGCAGCCAGTTCCTTGCCGACCGGCGTGGAACCGGTGAAGGTGACCTTGCGGATGATCGGGTGCGGGATCAGGTAGCTGGAAATCTCGGCCGGCGAGCCAAACACCAGGCCCAGAACGCCCTTCGGAATACCCGCGTCGACAAAGCAGTTGAGCAACGCGGCCGGCGAGGCCGGGGTTTCTTCCGGCGCCTTCACCAGGAAGGAGCAGCCCGTGGCCAGTGCCGCGCCCAGTTTGCGCACGATCTGGTTGACCGGGAAGTTCCAAGGCGTGAACGCGGCGACGGGACCAACCGGTTCCTTGATGACCAATTGCTGGGCCGCCGGATTGCGCGACGGCACGATGCGGCCGTAGACGCGCAGCGCCTCGTTGGCGAACCAGTCGATGATGTCCGCACCGGCCAGCACTTCGCCGCGCGCTTCGGCGAGCGGCTTGCCCTGCTCCTGCGTCAGCAGGCGCGCCACGTCGTCCGCGCGCTCGCGCAGCAGGACGGCAGCCTTGCGCATGACGGCGCAGCGCTCGTGGGCAGAGGTGTCGCGCCATGTCTCGAAGCCGCGTTGCGCTGCCGCCAAAGCGGCGTCCAGGTCCTCGCGGGAGGCGCTGGCCACTTGGCCGATCTTCTGGCCGGTGGCGGGGTTCACGACGTCGATGCGCGCGCCGCCGCGGGCCTCGCGCCATTCGTTGTCGATCAGGAGAAGAGTATCTGGGTAACCGTTCATGAATGCTCCGTGGTTGAAATGCGGCCGTCACGTGTCAGTCGATTCGGGCAAGCGCGGCGAGAAACGCCCGGCGCCTGCCGTATCGTAAGTGTTTGGGCAGGAGACGGGAAGTGGGCCATGCGCGGACCGTCCGGCTGACGGGCAAGGGTTGGGCACGCTGCTTGCTGTAGGCGTTTCGCCTTTCGTCACCCACCCCCAACTGCGGAGGCTTTCCATGAGCTCACCGGAACCCGTTCTGACGCCGACTCCCGCCGGCCGCCCCCTCATCTCCCTGGGTATCCCGCCCATCGCCCGCGGCGCGGACGCCGTGGCCAGCCAGCGCCTCAGCCCCAAAGCCGCCAACGAAGAAATCCTGCCTGACCCGCAATCGGCCGGGCGCCACGCCGAGACCGACGCGCCGGTACGCGTGCCGCTGAGTGCCTGGCTGTCGCTGGCTTTCTACGCCATCGGCACCGCCCTGCTTTTCAGCCTGGGCGTGGCGTACCGCCTGTTCGCGTGACCGGCCCCGGTCAGGCGACCTGGGCGAGCGCCTCGCGCGTCACCTGTACCAGCTTGCGGTCGGACAGCCGATAAGCTGTGAGCGGGCCGCCCGTCACGCAGCCCGTGTCCAGGCACACGGCGTCCGAGCGTACGAGCAAGCCCAGCGTCGCCCAGTGGCCGAACACGATGGTCCTGTCGGCGCCCGACTGCCGCGGCAGGTCGTACCAAGGCAGGGTTTCGCGGGGCCAGCGCCCCGGCGTGGACTTGGCGCCGGGCGCCAGCGCCGCGTTGCGGGTGCACAGCCGCATGCGGGTGAACGCGCTGACGATGAAGCGCAGGCGTTGCTGCGTGTCCAGCTTGGCGCTCCAGGCGAGCGGCGCGGCGCCCGAGAGCGTTCGCATGTGGCGGCGCCAATCGCTGTCCCGAAGCATGGACTCGACCTCCCCGGCATGCGCCATGCCTTGGCGCTCATCCCATCCGGGATACAGGCCCGCATGCACGAGGACGTGACGGTCCTGCACGTGGATGAGGGGTTGTGCGCGTAGCCAATCCAACAGCAGCTCGGCATCAGGCGCATCGAATAGATCGCCGAGGGTGTCGCGGGCGTCCGGCCGGAGACAGCCCGCGGCGACGCCCAGAGCGCGCAGATCGTGGTTGCCCAGCACTACCGTGGCACGGTCGCCCAGGGACATGACCCGGCGCAGGGTCTCCGCGTTCGAGGGGCCCCGGTTGACGAGATCGCCGACGAACCAGAACCTGCAGGCCGGGTCGCCCGCGATCTCCGGGCTGGCCAGCAAGGCGTCCAACGACTGGCAGCAGCCATGTACGTCGCCGATTGCCCAGATGGCGGGCCGGTGTGCATCCGGTTCGTCGTCCGCCAGCGGCGGGTCGCGGGCCAAGGTCGCTGCGGGGGTGATGGGGAGGCGGCGGATTGGCTGTCTTACCCGTCTGCGTAGCATGTGCTGTCCTTCTCGCTGGCCATTTCCTGGCACGAATCAATGGTTTCGTGCCGGCAGGCCAGCAAGCCCCATGCCCATGTAAACGTTTGCATGCGGGGACTAACCTTCCTTCTTGCGGCGCCCCCAAACGGATTCCTGCCGATAGGAATCCGCCTGGCACAGCGTGCGGTAGAACATGGCGCCCGCGCCGATGAAGTTGCCCAATTCCTTTTCGGTCAGCTTGGGCGCGACGCCTTCCAGGTATCCCGCATAGAGGGAAAGCACGCGATCCCACTCGTCCAGCCGGGGAGCGGGTGCGGAAACCGAGATCATCAATGCCAAAAGCTCATCGCGCTGCATGGTTCCCTCCCGTGGCAGACGCCCCGCCGGCCGTCAGCCCTTGGTCATGTGGGTCAATACGCGCCGCCCGTCCGCCCTGCGGTGCAGGAAGGCCATGGTGATATGACCCACGGCCAGCGCCAGCAGCGTCCAGCCCAGCAATCCGTGCCAGGCGTTGCCAAGTTCGACCAGGTCTTCGATCTCCTGATCGCGGGGGCTGAAAATCTGGATGCCGAAGGCGGAATATCCCCTGCCCCGCCCATAGGCCCGCAAAAGCGCCAGCGTGGGAATGGCGATCATCAGCAAATACAGGACAAGATGCCCAAAGCCCGCCAGCAAACCGCTGTCGGGCCGCTTTCCCCAGTTGGCAATGGCCCACGCGCCGCGCACGAGCACCAGGATCAGCAGCAACAGGCCCAGCGACGTATGCGAGGCCCAGAAGAAATCCTCGATCGGCGTGTCCGGCAGGAATTGCCGCGACGCCGCGCTGGTGAACTGCCATGCCAGCAGCACGGCCATGAGCCAATGCAGGACGCGGCTGACGATTCCATACCCATCCGGATGGTCCTTGACGCTTGAGGCGGCGACGCGGGGTGGCATAAGGAGCCTCCTTCGAAGATCCATGCTGCACAAGGAAAATCCTGCTCCGAGCATTGTGCCAATGCCCCGGGGGCCGGATGCAACGATTTGCAATTCCCGACAGCCGAGGGGCGCAGGTGCGGACGCGTGCTCATCATGGCTTGAACTCCATCGCAGACATGGCGGCCGTCAGCGATTGCGGCGCGTAGTCGTCCCAAGGCGTGTTGCCCACGTCCAGCCGGGAGTGGACATCCTGAATCGTCCAATGGGCCCCGCTGGTGAGCTTGTCCAGCTCGTCCCACGTGACCGGCACCGAAATGCCCAGACCCGGCCGGGCGCGGGCAGACCACGCGCATACCGTTGTCGCGCCGAAACCGTTGCGCAGGTAATCGGCGAAGATTTTTCCGACGCGGTTCTTCGGGCCGCTCTTGGCCACGAACAGTTGCGGCAGCGTGCGGGCCAGGTGCTGGACGACCGCCTGGGAAAACCGCTTCACGGTGTCCCAGTCGTACTGCTTTCGCAGCGGCACGACAACGTGCAGCCCCTTGCCGCCGCTGGTCTTCAACCAGGCCTGCAGGCCGATCTCCTGCAGCAGCACGCGCACCAGGTTGGCCGCCTGCTGCATGGTTGGCCATTGCACGCCCTCGCCCGGGTCCAGATCGAGCATCAAGCGATCCGGTTTGCCGATGGATGTTTTGACGGCGTTCCAGGTGTGGAACTCGACCACGTTCATCTGCACGGCAGACATGATGGCCTCTGCCGTCGGGACTTCAAGCAGCGGCGGATGATCCGGATCGAGCTTGGCGGGCAAGGATTTCACGCCGGGCATGGCGGCTTCAAGGTGCTTCTGGAAGAAGAATTCGCCCTGAATGCCGGCGGGCGCGCGCAGGAATGACACCGGCCGCCCCTTCAGATGCGCCAGCATCAGCGGCGAGATCAGGCCGTAGTAGCGAGCGAGATCCAGTTTGGTGAGCTTGGTGGACGGGTCGATGACCCGGTCCGGATTGGTGAGCTTGCCGCCCTTGCTGCGGCTGGTTTTGCTGGCGGGCGTTTCACTGTCGATGTCCTTGACCGGCACCGCCTTCTCCCTGGAAATCGCCTTCACTGGCTTATCCTGCCGCAAGCCCCGGAACACGGAATGACGGATGTGGCCGCCGCTCGTCCATTCGCCAAACGACACTTCGGCGATCAATTCCGGTTTGACCCAGCGCACGCCGCCGGCCGCCGGCGCATTCGCGACCGGTTTCTTGTCTGTTTCCATAGCCGCCAGGCGCTTCTGCAGGGACACGAGACTCGCGTCGTCAAAGCCCGTGCCGACCTTGCCGGCATAGCGCAGGCTGCCATCCTGCTCAGTGACCGCAAGCAGGAGCGCCCCCAGCCCGGCGCGGCTGCCCTTGGGCGCCGTATACCCGACGATGGCGAATTCCTGGCGCCGGGCGCACTTGACCTTGACCCAGGTGTCGCTGCGGCGCGAGACATAAGGCGAGGACAGGCGCTTGGCCATGATGCCCTCCAGCCCCATCCTGCACGCGGTTGCCACCAGATCCGACGGCGCGGCCTCAAAGGCTTCGCTGAATCGCAGATGATCGTCTTCAGCCGTGTCCATCAGTTGCTGCAGCAGCGCCCGGCGCACGCCCAGCGGTTCCTGGCGCAAGTCGCGCAGCCCGATGAACGGCAGGTCGAAGGCGTAGAACACGATGTCCTGCGTCCGGTCGTTGTCGAAGGCATTTTGCAGCGACTGAAAGTTCGGAATGCCTTCGCGGTCCAGCATCACGATCTCCCCGTCGACCCACGCCCATTTGGCGGGCAACGCGCGCAAGGCCTCGACCAGATGCGGCAGTTTGGCGCTCCAGTCGTGGCCGTTGCGGGTGAACAGACGGACATCCTCGCCTTCGATCCGGGCGACCAGCCGGTAGCCGTCGAACTTCATCTCGTACAGCCAGTCCGGGGCATGCCGCGGCACGCCGTCCACCAGCGTCGCAAGCTGGGGCTTGAGTTGCGCGGGCAAGTCGGCGGCTATTCCTGGCAAGGCGGGTTGGGCGTTGGATCTGGACGTGGCCTTGTCTTTCGGACCCGCGCCCTTCCCCATTTTGCGCAGCGGCACCACGCTGTCCGGCATTTCATCCACCACGCTGAAATCCCGCTCTGGCCGTGAGAAATCGTCGCGGTCCTTGATGAGCAGCCAGGGCGGCTGCTTTTCGGACTCCTTGCCCTTCAGGCGGATCAGCGCCCAACGGCCCTGCATCTTCGCGCCCTGCAGGTCGAACTTCAGATGGCCGTCCCGGTAGCCTTTGCGCGGATCACCCACCGGCATCCACGTGCCTTCGTCCCAGATGATGACCTTGCCCGCGCCGTACTGGCCCTCGGGGATCTGCCCCTCGAACTGGTTGTAGGCGATCGGGTGGTCCTCGACCTGGACCGCCATGCGCTTGACGGCCGGGTCGTAGCAAGGTCCCTTGGGTACCGCCCAACTCTTCATGGCCCCGTCCAGTTCCAGGCGGAAGTCGTAATGCAGCCGGCTTGCCCAGTGCTTCTGGATGACGAAGGCGCGCGCGTCCTCGTTTGCCTCGCCGCCCTCGGCGGGCTCCGACGTGACCTCGAAGTTGCGCTTTTCGCGGTACTTCTTCAGGGAGTCAGCCATGGTCAGGCCGCCTTGCGCGCTTTGCTCGCCGTTTTGCTCGCCGTCTTGCTCCCCGTCTTGCTGGCCGCCTTGGTCGCCGTCTTGGTCGTCGCCTTGCTGGCGGTTTTGCCCGTCGCCTTGCTTGCGCTCTTGGCGGACTTGGCAGCCGTCTTACTGGCCGGCGCCCTGGCCGCCTTCTTCTCATCGCCTTCGTCTGACTTCGCGGACGCCTTGGACGCGCCCTTGCCCCCCTTCAGGCTGCGTTGCAGCAGTTCGGTCAGGTCAATGACGTTGTCCGCATAGGCGGGCGACGATTCCTGCGGCTCGATGACCGTCTCGGTCTCGCCAGCGTTCGCCTTCTGCTCCACCAGCTCCATCACGGCGGCCTTGAATTCGTCCTTGTACTGTTCGGGATCCCATTCGCCGGACATGTCATCGACAAGCATCTTCGCCATCTTCATCTCGCTGGCGTTGGGCGTCATGTTCTTGGCGCCAGCCTTGGGCAGATCCAGTCCTTCCACCGACTTGACCTCGTCGCCCCAGCGCATCAGATTCAGCACCAGCGCATCGCCCGACGGAATCAGCGCGGCCAGATGCTGCTTGGTCTGGATCACGACCTTGGCAATGCCGATCTTTCCGGTCTTGGCCAGCGTGTCGCGCAGCAAGGCATACACCTTGTGCCCCTTGTTGATGGGCGCGACGTAGTAAGGACGCTCCAGATAGACGAACGGCACGGCCCCGGCGTCCACGAACTGCTGGATCTCGATGGTCTGAGTCGTCCGGGGATAGGCCTCGGATATCTCCTCGGGCGACACGATGACGTACTTGCCGTCCTCATACGCCACGCCCTTCACGATGTTGTCCTTGTCGATTTCCTTGCCTGTGCGCTTGTTGATGCGCTTGTAGCCCACCGGGTCCATCGAGCGCTTGTCCAGCCAGTCGAAGTCGACGCCGGATTCGGTCGTGGCCGTGTGCAGGCCCACCGGAATGTGGACCAGCCCGAAGGAAATCGCCCCTTTCCATATGGTTCTTGCTGCCATGACGGCCTCCTGCGCGTGATCAGCCCAGGCGTTTGACGATCCGGGCGACGCGGGCAATGCCGCCGGTTCCGCTTGCCGCGCGGCCGATCAACGCGGTCCCAGCGGCGGTAATGAGGGTGCGCCGCAACACGGTGCGGCTGCGCATGCCCGACAGCATGAGCAGCACGCCCACGCCAAACACGATCAGGTGTTCGCCGGGAAAATCCGGCCTGCGGGCGTCAATGTCCTTGATCTGCGCAACCAATGACCGCGAGCGCGGCTCGCGACGGCGGGGTTCGGCGACGGGTTCGATCTGCATGCGGCCTCCTGCGGGCGTGGATGAGGACACGCGGTGCGGGGCGGGCTGCCCCGCACCGCCTTACTTGGCGTACTTGAATTCGGGCAGCGCCTTGAGCGTGTCCTTGGTCGCGTCGGGTAGCTGGAACTGATCGCCGGCAATCTGCATCTTCGACAGCGGGACCGTCACCAGATGGTTGCCAACCCCCAGCAGCCCGCCGACCGACAACACCGCATACGGCGCCCAATCGGGCGGGCCGATGATCAGGTCATCCACCGTGCCGATCTTTTCCTTCTTGCCGTTGTAGACGGTCGCTCCGATGATCTTCGAGGCGCGGTAGCCGGCCTCGACCTTGGCGACATCGACACGGACCTCGGTCACCGACTGCGGCGTGCCCTGCGCCCAGCCGGTGGATACGGCGCCAGCGGTGCCCAGCAAGACGGCCACGCCCAACATTGCGGTCTTAACGATCATGATCGGATCTCCTCAGGGGTCTGTTGGTGGTCAGGACGTGCGCTGCGACTCGGCGGGATCGGGATTGGACTCGGAGGCGTCGGACGGCTCCAGGTCTTCGCTGCTGACTTCGTTGCCCTGGGCGTTATCGCTGGCGTCCGACGGCTTGACCGGCGGCGCGCCGCCCGTGTCCTCTGATCCGCCCGCCGGCCGCACCGGCAGATCGTCCGGCGTCGAAGTCGCTTCCACGGCGTTGTCCTGGGAAGCTGGCTGCTCAACGGAATATCTTGGTTCCATTTTCGTCACCTTGGATTGACGGCGGCCATCGGAAACGTGGCCGAGGACCCGGACAGCAAATAGCGTTCCCGCCAGGCGCACCCGGCACCGCCCTCCCCATGACGTCGCGGACTGCGGCACCATAATTCCATTGGTAACGCGGTCCCAAACCGCCGTGGATCGGCAATATATTCAGATCACAGGCGGCGCCCTCGTGCGCCGTTCATTCGTGGCAGGAAGACCTCCGGAGCGCGACGATGGGCGACAAGAAAAAGCAGAAAGATATCCCCGAGGCAACTGGGACGGCCAAGCTATCCAAGAAGCAGTACGAAAGCGAACTGGCGCAGCTGCATGTCGAACTGGTCAAGTTGCAGCAATGGGTCGTCGCTACGGGCGCCAAGGTCTGCATTGTGTTCGAGGGGCGTGACGGTGCCGGCAAGGGCGGCACCATCAAGGCCCTGACCGAGCGCGTCAGCCCGCGCGTCTTTCGCGTCGTGGCGCTGCCCGCTCCCACGGAGCGCGAAAAATCCCAGATGTACATGCAGCGTTACCTGCCGCATCTGCCGGCTGCGGGTGAAGTCGTGATCTTCGACCGTAGCTGGTACAACCGGGCGGGCGTTGAGCGGGTCATGGGTTTTTGCAGCCAGCCGCAGGTCGATGCCTTTTTGAAAGCCGTGCCGCTGGTCGAACGCGTGATGATCGACTCCGGCATCCTGCTCTTCAAATATTGGCTGGAAGTCACCGAAGCGGAGCAGACGCGCCGGCTGCAGTCGCGCATCAATGATGGGCGCAAGACCTGGAAGCTGACGAAGATGGATCTGGATTCGTACAGCCGCTGGTACGACTATTCGCGTGCGCGCGATGAGATGTTCAAAGCGTCGGATACCGCCATCTCACCCTGGTACGTGGGGCGTTCCGACGACAAGAAGCGAATCCGGCTGAACATCATCACCCACCTGCTCGAACACATTCCCTACACCGCCGGCCCCAAGGAAAAGATCACGTTGCCCAAGCGGCAGAAGGCCAAGGGTTACACGCAGCCGGAGCATCCTTTCCGGTATGTGCCCGAAAAGTTCTGACTTCCGGAGGTTCTGTCATGGCAGCGCTGCTCATCAACCAGGTCGAAGAGTCCACCAGCGACGAAGACATCCAGGCTTTCCTGGTCAAGTACGGCTTTCCCGCCCCGGACGGCGTGAAGCGCGTGCCCAGCGAAGGCGATCGCCCGGCGGTGCTGGTCACATTCAACGGCGTGACGGAACCGGAGCTGCAAGCCTTGCTGCCCCGGATCCATCAGATGTTCTGGAAAAATCACACCATATCGGCGCTGGTGATGCGCGCGCCGATCGAGTAACGGGCGCCGTCATTCCGCGGCGCCCGTCCTCGCCTCTTACCACCCCGTGCGCGGCCGGTAGGTATCTTTTACATATTTGGCCAGTTCGGCCTCGACGGACGACATCAGGACGGCCGGCGGACGCTCCGGATGCAAAAGCTGCTGCGCCGCAGCAAGCGTACGCAGCGCGCAACGTTCGCCGTTGGTCATGGGCTGGGGAGTGGACAAGGTGGGCGTGTAGTTGAAAACTTCCATGATGCTTCTCCATAAGACAAGGAATGACCCTCGGCCCACCTTCAGCAAGTAGCGTGCCCAACCCCGTTTCGGTCAGTATCGGACGCTGACCCGGGCCCAGACGCTACGCCCGGGTTCGTTAACCGCCGTCCCCGCCGAATAGCCAAAACCGGCATTTCCCGCCAGATTCAGGTGTTCGCTGTAGGTCTTGTCGAACAGGTTGTCCACCCCGAGCGACAGCCGCACCTGCTTGTTCACGACATAGCCCGTGTTTAGGGAAAAGACGCCAAAACCGGCGCTGGGGCCGAAATCCTTGCCCACGACATTGCCTTCGTTGAGCGCATAGCGCTTTTGCGGCGCCACGATGCGCCACAAGGCGCCCGCCGACCAGGTGCCGTCGTCATAGGCGGCGGTGAGCTTGGCCTCCAGCGGAGGAATCTGAGGCAGCGCGCGGCCGTCGCTTCGGTTCTGGCCCCAGGCGTAGGCCAACGTGGCGCCAAGCTTCCAGCTCGGCGACACGGCATAGGACGCGCCGAACTCCCCGCCAAAGATCCGGGCATCCACGTTCGTGGCCTGCGAGGTGGCTCCCATCATTCCGCCGGACGTGTAATTGAAAAGAATGAAGTCGTTCACGTAGCCCGCGTACCCGGAGAACCAGGCGTCCAGCGTTTCGGTTTTGTACTGGGCGCCGAAATCAAGCTGGGTGGTCTTTTCGGGCTTGACGCCCTGAAAGGCGTTGACCGATCCGGCCGGCCCGCGCTTTGGTGAGAACAGCTCCCAGTAGTCCGGGAACCGCTCGACGTGGCCCAGCCCGATGTAGAGCGTGGCGGGCAGCGAATCCAGGTCTTTCTCATAGCGCAGGAAGCCGCTGGGCAGCGTATCGTTGCGGCGCTCGCCCGCCGTGGGATTGGGCATGGCCATCATCATGCCGCTGGTGGTCTGCCGGAAATCCTTGGCGGACGCCCAATCGACGCGGGCGCCGCCGATGACGCGGCTGCCGGGCGCGGCGCGCCAGGTCAGTTCTCCAAAGACGCCCGTGTTGGAAAAATCTGCATCCTTGACCCACGGCTGGCTGCTGTAAGACACCGTGTCCGTGCCGCTGCGGGCGCGGTGGCGGCTCTGCTGGAAGTCCATCCCCGCCTCCAGGCTGGTGTCCTGCGACAGGGTCCAGGTGGTGGCAACGCGTCCGCCCCAGGTCGCGCGGTCCACATCCGAGGCCATGGCCATCGCCATGGCGCTGGACGGGTCCGGCGCGCGCAGCGTGTAGTTGTCCATGACGTGGTCGGCGTAGTTGTAATAGAGCTGCGCCTCGACCTGATTCAGCACGGGCCCGAGGTTACGCTTTTCAAGACGCAGTCCAAAACTTTCCCGCTTGAACTGCGAGCCGTCCATGCCGCGGCCCGCATAACGGGCCTCGCCGTCGCCCGTCCCGGCGGTCAGTTCATACAGCGTGTCCGCATCCGGCGTGAAGCCCAGCGTGAGATCCGCATTCCATTTGTCCCACCGCGACGGCACGGTGTTGCCGTCGCCGTCCTTGTAGTCCTGCGAATGCGAGTGGTTGGCGGTGATCCGGGTGTAGACCTTTTCGTTGCCGATGGTCAGGTCCGCCGTCTGGTCGTTGCGGCCGAACGAGCCGCCCGTCAAGCTGCCATCAAAGCGCACACCCGGCTCGTCGAACTGAGGCGTGTCGCGGTCGAAGCGGACGGTGCCAGCCGAAGCGCCCGGCCCCCACAGCACGGTCTGCGGTCCCTTGATGACAGTGAGCTGGTCGAAATTCTCGGGCGAAATATAGGAGCTGGGCGCGTCCATCCGTGACGGGCAGGCGCCGGGCATGGAGGTGCCGTTGGTCAGGATGTTCAAGCGCGAACCGAACATGCCGCGCAGCACCGGGTCGCCATTGGTGCCGCCGTTGCGGATGGCCGAAAACCCGGGAATGGTCTTGAGATAGTCGGTGCCGTCGCTGGCTGGCAGCGGCTGGCGCGGCAGCTTCGGATCGGTGGTGAAAGTCAGCGGCGCGCTGGGCGCCACGCCCATGATGACCACCGGATCGAGCGTTGCCACGCCTTCCTGGACGGGCTGCGCCCCGGCGGAAAAGCTCGCGGCCATGGCGCCGGCCAGGCAGGTCATGCGAAGGAATTGCTGTTGCTTGCACATAGGGAATCTGGACCAACTTGGAGTGTGTGTCGGGGGCCGTGCATACGCGCGCCGCGGCACCCGAACCCAGGAATGGGTCCGAGCCACGAACGACGAGGCGGACAGGCGTTAACCGGCGGCGGCGCGCCCGTCAACCGTGGGCGCCGCGATGCAAACCGGTGATGCTGAGAGAAATGCCGTCAGGCGGCGGATGGCGGCGCGCGCGGCTGCTGCTGCAGGCGGGCGTGCGCGCTGGAGAAGTGAGGAACGTCGGCGGCGGGCGCCGTAACGGGCTGCGCCAGAGTGGGCAGGAACCAGGCAAGCAGCCACAGTCCGGGCAGCGTCGCGCCGCCCAGCATGGCGCAGCCGGCGACGCAGCAATGCGGCATGGCGCCACTGTGCTGCTCCACGCCCTGTGCGGCGCCTTCGATGCCGATGGTGACAACGCGCGGCCCGCTGGCCGTGCAGATGATGGTGGTGGCGCCGGCGGCACCGGATATTCCGCCGGGACCGGGCGCGGCGAGCGCCGCGGAGCCAATCAGCGCCTGAAAGACGAACAGGGCCGCCGCAAGCAGCGAAATCCATCGTCTGACCGTAGTGGCGCTTCTGTACATCAAATCCCCTTGACGCCGCAGATGGTAGCGCGGATCCGGCCCCAAGCTCGGGCCGGCAACGTCCATCCGCACCGCCCGTTGACGCATATCAAGCCCGGCGGGCGGCCGCCCAGCGCACCACGTCAATCACGAGGAATACGGCCAGGCTCACGCCCATCACCGGCAGGCTCCAGCCCAGCGCCAGCGCGACCGCGGCCACGCCGATCCGTCCGGGCCAGGACAGCTCGCGCCAGGCATGGGTCAGCGTCTGCCCTGCCGCGCCCGCGGCCGGCCGGCGCAGCCACCACATCCGGTAGCCCAGTACGATCATCGCCGTCAGCGCGATGCCGATGGCGGCCATCAAGAGCTGATTGGGCCAGCCGAACAGAATGCCCATGTGCATGTCCACGCCCCAGCGGATCAGCTTGGCGATGAGCGGAAAGGTGTCGAAGTCCGCACGGCTGGTGATGGCATACGTTGCCGGGTCCACGGCAATGGTGTCGACCTGGGTAGGCCAGGAACGGTCCACCTCGCGCACCAGCCAGGCCTGGCCCGCGCCGCGCGGCGGGCGGATTTCGAGCTGGCTGCTGTCGATGCCGCCTTGGCGCGCGGCTTGCAGTACCCGGTCAAAGCCCGATGCCACATTGTCCGGCGCCGGCGCCATGGCGGCATGGTCGTGGCCGCCATGGTGATGGGCGTGCTCGCCGCCCGCCGGCATGGCGGTCATCCCGGCGCCGGGCAGTGTCAGGGATACCGCCGGCGTGATCCATCCCAACTGCGCGCGCAATTGGTCCACGCGCGCACCGGCCCAGTTGGACCACGTCAACCCTGTGGCCGAAAAAAACACCAGACCGATGCCAATCCACAACCCCAGCAGTCCATGCCAGCGCCGCGCGCGCAGGCGCGCGCTGCGTGATTCCACAGCCTTGTCGCGCGCGCGCCGGGCAAACCACAGCACCAGCCCGCCCAGCGTCGCGATCCACAGCCATGACGCCGCCAATTCGCTGTAGTTGCGCCCCAGGTCGCCCAGCATCAGGTTGCGGTGCAGGTAGTCCAGCTTGGTCCGGAAAGGCAGCGTGCCGCTGGTGCCATAGACGACCATGTCGCCCTGGATCTTCAGCGTGACGGGGTCCACAAACAGCGCACGGGCTTCGGAGTCTCCCATGCCCGGCTGCGTGAACATGACGCGGGTGGTTTCGCCCGGGCCGGGCGCGGGTCGGACCGCGAACAGGCGCGGGCCCGGTCCGATCTGGTTTTGCGCGGCCTCGACCTGCGCCGCCAACGGCTGCGCCGCGCCGGTGGAGGTGGTGCGCAACTGGTCGGCGTAGATCAGGTTCTCCAGCTGCGGCGTCAGCACGAACAACGTGCCGGTCACCGCCGCGACGAGGATGAAGGGGCCGACGAACAGGCCTATATAGAAATGCAGCCGGGTGATCAGCGCGAGGAACGCGCTGCCGCTTGCCGCCCGGGGCCGCGCGGACGCGGCGGGGCTAACCAGGGTGTCAGTGGACATGATGATCTCGAAAACAACGGACGCCGCCTGCAGCAGGCGGCAATCGTGCGCGCGGGGCGCACGGCGACGGATGTCATCCGGTGATTCGAGGCGGGGCGCGCTGTCCCAGTGGCGGGCCGGCGGCCGGCATCGGCGGCCGCGGACTGTCGGTCAACCGAGGCGTCTGCACCCACCAGCCCAGCAGCGCGGGCACCAGCGTGACGGCGGGCGGTACGAGCAGCGCCTGATGCGCGCTCAGTCCGAATGGGCACTCCTGGCCGGCGCCAACATGCTTGGAAGAATCGTGGTGCCCATGATGGTCATGGGCGGCATCGGCGTGGGCGGTGTGCGGATCGGCCAGACCCGGCATGCCAGGAAACATCCCGCCGCCCGCGGCACAGAAGCCCAAGGCCAATCGCCCCTGCTTCAGCGCCTGCACATCGGGCATGTATCCGACCGGCACGAACGCCCGAGCCGCCAGCAGAAGCAGCAGCAACAGCCGCGCGATGGCGGCGGCACAGGCTGGGCGTAAGGACGGACAGGAGGATCGGGCGTGCATGCGGGGCTTCCGGACGACGGCCGATTCCGTCGCCAAACCGGCATTTTAAACACCGGGCCGCCGATCTGGCGCCAAGGGATTGACGCCGGCGGACCTTGCGCCGCCCGACCGGAACGCGGGCAGGTTTCAGGCGGATGGGCCCGCCCCACGCCGAATCGCGCGCGACCGCGCCGGTAATCTGGGGTAACGAAGACAATTGAGAACTATTATTGCTAGAATTCCGCCTGACGCCTCCCTTAAATGGGGACCAGGCATACCTTTTTCGTCTACCGGATAGCTTTTGAATGGCCAAGCCATCGCGCTCCAAATTATGGTTTATCGTCCACAGTTGGCTGGCCTTGCCAATCTGGATCTTCCTTTTCTTCATCTGTGCGACCGGAACCATCGCCGTCATCAGCCAGGAAATCGTCTGGCTCATCAATCCCGCCGTTCGCGCGCAGGCGCCCGATGCCGATACGCCCCGCATGGGCTATCAGGCCCTGATGGACGCCATTGCCAAACAGGAACCCGAAGCCTCTGTGCAGCGCCTGTCCTGGCCTGAGGAATCCCAATTCGCTCTGACGGCGGCCGTCGGCTATCCGGGCGCACGTTTCACTTCCATCTACGTCAACCCGTACACCGGGCACGTGCAAGGTCCGGCCCTGAGCTTTGACCTGCGCCAGTTCATGCGCGCGCTGCACGGCTGGCTGCTCATCCCCTTCAACAACGGCTATAGCTGGGGCTGGTACCTGGTCTCGCTGCTATCGCTGCCGATGCTGCTGTCGCTGATCACCGGCCTGGTGGTCTACAAGCGGTTCTGGCGCGCCTACTTTCAGAAGCCGCGTCTGCGCGTCGGCCAGGGCGCCCGTATTTTCTGGGGCGACTTCCATCGTCTATCGGGCCTGTGGTCCGTGTGGTTCATCCTGCTGATCTCGGTCAGCGCGATCTGGTTCCTGGCGCAGGCAATCCTGGCCGATACGGCCACCACCATTTCGACGCAGGGCGTGCCGGCTGTCGTTGCGCGCGATCAGGTGCCGACGGTCGCCGCCGGCGAATCCGTCAAGCGCCTGCCGCTCGACCAGATCGTCGCCGTCGCCGAGCGCGAGCTGCCCGGCCTGGAAACGCAGCACGTGTTCTTCCCGGGCAACGCGTATGACCCGATCACCATCTCGGGCCGCGGCGCCTATCCGTTGATGTTCCAGTACGCCAAGATCAATCCGTACAACGGCACGGTCGAGGAAGTGCGCCGCCTGTCCGACCGTAACGGCCTGGAGTTCTTCACCGAATCCATGCGCCCGCTGCATACCGGCGACTTCGGCGGCTTCTGGCTGAAGCTGGTGTGGTTCCTGTTTGGCCTCCTGCTGACCATGATGTCGCTCAGCGGCCTCCTGATCTGGACCAAGCGCACCGCGCAAGCCACCGCCAAGGCCCTGCGCCCTGCCCGCGCAGACCGTACCGCCGCTCGCGAGGTGACCGAATGAGCAAGACTGCCACCCTGGACGCCACCGCGGCCAAACCCAGCTTCTGGCGCCGCTGGCGCTTCCATCTGAGCGCCCTGCTGCTCATCCTGCCCATCATTTACGTCCCGAAGTATTTCGAAAACCTCGCGCTGTCGCGCGGGTTGATGGGATTGGGCCAACGGCCTGCCGGCGACGTGCAAGTGGGACCCTGGAAGCTGCAGTTCGCCGAATGGAAGGTCGAACCGCCCCATACCGACCCCGCCGGCATGGTCAAGACCTTCACCATGGCCCAGTGCGCAGGCTGCAGCGACCAGATCCGCGCCGTCTACGTCCGCGTGGGCAAACCGCGCAGCCTGCGCGCCGCAGGCTCGATCTTCTTTGGCAGCCCGCACCGGGCATTTGCCACCGTGCCGATTCCGCCGCGCACCGCCCCGGACGCCGAGCTCTGGGTTACCGCCGAAGGCTGGGACGGTTCGGTGCACCAGGCAGCCTGGCCGCTGGCCTCGGCCTCCCCCGCCACCGTCGAGTGGCTGAAGAAACAAGGAGCATCGCGATGAATGCGATTTTTGCGAACAGCCTTCGCGCTGCCCTGATGGGCGCGCTGTTGACCGCCAGCGCCACCGCGTTGGCGCACAATCCCATGGCCGAATGCAAGGCCGATGGCAAGGAACAGATTCAGTGCACCGGCGGATTCTCCGACGGCAGCGGCGCCGCCGGCGTCACCATGGACGTGATCTCGTACGACGAACAGATCATCGTTCCGGGCAAGCTGGATGCGGATTCCAAGATGTCGTTCAAGCGGCCCAATGGCGAGTTCTACGTGCTCTTCGACGCGGGCCCCGGCCACGTGGTCGAGATCGATCACGTCGACATCCAGTAAGCCCCGGCCCTGCGCAGCATGCATACACAAGTCATCCGACCCGCCGGCGCCGGACATGAAACCCTGGCGGTGCTCGGCGCCTGCCTGGTCATCGTCGCGGCCGCCGCGGGTTACATCGGCCTGCGCGAAGCGCCGCCCGAGAGCGCGCCGCTCGCCGCCACACAGATCGATGCACGGCGCGACCTGACGCCCGCCGAACAAGGCATCTACGCCGACCTGCGCGTCGCCTACGAGGAAATCGGTTTCGCCCTGCAGGCCGGCGAGCCCCTGCCTTCCGTCGCCGATCTTGCCGCGCAGGGACTGCCGCCTTTCGTGGCCGACAACAGCACCGCCGCGCGCGGCGGCCATGCCTGGCGGCTTCAGCGCCAGGCCGGCAAGGCGCTCTACGTGGGCCAGACGGCCGACGCCGCGCTGGCCGGCTCGTTCGTGCTACGCACCGAAGACGGCCACGCCAAAGACGGCCATGGCCATGACCATGGCGCGGACGGCCAAGCCGATGTCTGGCTGGCCCGCGATGCCGCGGCGCGCGTACCGGACGCCGCCGACGACGCCGCCCTGGCGGCCGCGGGGTGGCGCCAGGTCGTCGCCCAGTTCGACGCCGGCGTGACCCGCCAGAACAAGCCCTGATCGGGCCCCTCCCCTTCGTCTTCCGACACGAGCCTACGGATTTATGTCTGCCTTTTCGTCTTTCTCACAGCTCCTGCGCCGCTGCGCCGCGCCGATCGCCGCGCTGGCGCTGCTGGCCGGCGCGTTCACCGCGCCCGCCCACGCCGAAGAGGCCAAGCGCCTGAAGATCGGCGTGACGCTGCATCCTTATTACAGCTACGTCGCCAACATCGTCGGAGACAAGGCCGACGTCGTGCCGCTGATTCCGGTCGGCTTCAATCCGCACGCCTATGAGCCGCGCGCCGAGGACATCAAGCGCATCGGCATGCTGGACGTGGTCGTGCTCAACGGCATCGGCCACGATGACTTCGCGGACCGCATGATCGCCGCCAGCGAAAACCCCAAGATCCCGGTTATCGAAGCGAATGCGCAGGTGCCGTTGCTGGCCGCCGTGGGCATGGCCGCGCGGGGCGGCGGCGATTCCGGCAAGGTGGTGAATCCGCATACGTTCCTGTCGATCACCGCCTCGATCGCCCAGATCAACACCATTGCACGCGAACTGGGCCGAATCGACCCGGCCAACGCGCAGACTTACACCGCCAATGCGCGCGCCTATGGCCAACGTCTGCGCAAGCTGCGCGCCGACGCGCTGGGACAGCTTGCAAAAGCGCCCAACGCCGACCTGCGCGTCGCCACCATTCACGGCGCCTACGATTACCTCTTGCGTGAATTTGGCCTGGAAGTCACCGCCGTCGTGGAACCCGCGCACGGCATCGAGCCCAGCCCCGCGCAGCTCAAGGGCACCATCGAGCAATTGCGCGCGGCGGACGTCAAGGTGATCTTCTCCGAGCTGAACTTCCCGTCCGCGTACGTCGAGACGATCCAGCGCGAGACCGGCGTGAAACTGTATGCGCTGTCGCACATTTCCTACGGCGAATACAGCCCGGAGCAGTTCGAGAAGGAAATGAAGCAGAACCTGGCCACCGTGGTGCGCGCCATCGAAGAGGCCGGCGCGTGACCGCCCCCGTGACAGCCCATCCGGGCGCACTGGGTCCCACGCTGACGTTCGACCACATTTCCCTGACGCTCGGCCGCACCGACATCCTCAGCGACGTCGCCTTTACCGTCGCGGCGGGCAGCGTGCATGCGCTGGTCGGCCCCAATGGCGGCGGCAAGAGTTCGCTGGTCAAGACGCTGCTGGGCCAGATGCCGCATCGCGGCAAGCTCAGCGTGGCATGGCCGGGCGACCGGCCCGGCATCATCGGCTATATCCCGCAGGCGCTTGAATTCGATCGCGGCCTGCCCATGACCGTCAACGATTTCATGGCCGCGATGTGCCAGCGCAAACCCGCGTTCCTTGGCCTGTCGCGCGCGAAGTCGAAAGACATTGGCGAGGCGCTGGAACGCGTCGGCATGCAGGACAAACGCAACCGCCGCATGGGCGCCTTGTCGGGCGGCGAGCGCCAGCGCGTGCTGCTCGCGCAGGGACTAGTGCCCAGCCCGTCGATGGTGGTGCTGGACGAGCCGATGTCGGCGCTCGACGAAGCCGGCGTTCGCGTGTTTGAAGAACTGCTGGACAGCTGGCGCGCGCAGCGCGTGACGGTGCTGTGGATCGAACATGACCTGGAGGCCGTTGGCCGCCTGGCTGACCGCGTCACCGGCCTGAACCGCCAGGTGCTTTGCGACGGTCCGCCCGCGCAGGTACTGACGCCCGACCGCCTGCTCGCCCTCTTTTCGACCCGCCCGCGCGTTGGCAACCAGCCGCAGGAGCGCGCCGCATGAACGCCCTTTTCGACAATCTGCGCCAGCTCATCCAGAGCGCGGCGGAATCCGGCGTGCTGCCGGAATCGCTGGCCTACGGCTTCGTAATCAACGCCCTGCTTGCCGGCCTAATCATCGGGCCGGTGCTGGGCGGCTTGGGCACGCTGGTCGTGGTCAAGCGCTTCGCCTTCTTCTCGGAGGCCGTGGGCCATGCCGCGCTGACGGGCGTCGCGATCGGCATCCTGCTGGGCGAGCCCTACACCGGGCCGTACGGAAGCCTGTTCAGCTATTGCCTCATCTTCGGCATCCTGCTCAATTTCCTGAGCAACCGCACGCGCCTCACGCCTGACACGCTGATTGGCGTGTTCCTGTCGGTCTCGCTGGCGCTGGGCGCGAGCCTGCTGCTGGTGCTGTCCGGCCGCATCAACATCCACATCCTGGAAAACGTCCTGTTCGGCTCGGTGCTGACCGTCAACAGCAACGACCTGTCGGTCCTGACGTGCGTGGCGATCCTGGCGCTGGCGCTGGCGCTGCCCAACTACAACCGCCTGATGCTGGCCAGCTTCAATCCGCAGCTCGCCGCCGTTCGCGGCGTGCCCGTCAAGGCCATGGACTACCTGTTCGTGATCCTGGTGACCCTGGTGACCGTGGCCTCGGTCAAGGTGATCGGCGCCATTCTGGTCGGCGCGCTGCTGGTGATTCCGGCAGCGGCGGCACGGATGCTGGCGCAGTCGCTCAAGGGCTTTTTCACGATGTCGGTGCTGTTCGCCCTGGTCAGCACGCTGGCCGGCATCATGTTGCCCATCGAGCTGGAACTGCCGATACCTTCCGGCGCGGCCATCATCCTGGTCGCGGGTGTTCTGTTTGCGATCTCGGCCCTGGCGCGCAGCCTGGTCCCCGGTCTGAAAGGAAATGCAGCATGAGTCTGAAGTCAGGTTACGTCACCCTGCGCCGCGCCGCCCTGGCGGTGGCGATGGCATCCGCCCTGGGCGCCGCCGTCACGGCGCACGCCCAGGAAGCCGCCAAATCCGGCCGCGCCGCGCGCGCCGCGCAGCCTGAAGCCACGGCTGCGGCCCCGGCTGCCGTCACCGTGCTGGCCGCGCATCCGGTCGTATTTGCGCTGACCGACAGCCTGGCCAAAGGCAGCAGCATCCGCGTCGAACGGGCTGCGCCGGCCAACCTGCCGCCCACCCGGCTCACGTCGTATTTCAGCGGACGCGGCGGCGCTGCGCTGCAAAAGGCCGCCGCATCGGCCGACGCCGCCGTCGGCCTGCGCTCGATCTGGCCGGACGATCCGCTTTACGCCAACGCGCGCCGCACCAACATCCGCATTGTGGAAATCGACGCAGCGCGTCCGCTGGATGGCGCGCTGAACGGCATCGCCCTGCAAAGCGACACGCGGCCCGGTGGGCAGTTCGCCGCCCATCCGTGGCTGAGCATCGTCAACCTCGGCCGCATGGCCGATATCGTCGCCGCCGATCTGGGGCGCCTGTCCCCGTCCGACGAAAAGCGCATCGCCGAGAACCTGGCGCAGATCAAGCGCACGCTCGTCGAGCTAAACGCCAGCAGCCAGGCCGGATTGGCTCAGGCCGAGAACGTAGCCGTCATCAGCCTGTCCGAGCGCCTGCCTTATCTGATCGCCGAGTTCAACCTTGACCTGATCGACACGGTCGTGCGCGACGACAAGGACTGGACGCCCGAGACACTGGCGGCGCTGACCGCCAAGCTTCGCGACAACGGCGCGGCCGCCGCGCTGCTGCATCGCGAACCCACGCCCGAACTGCGCCAGGCCATCGAAGCCGGCGGCGCCAAGGCCGTCGTGCTGGCCACCGACGGGGCCGACCCCGTTGCCGACCTGCAGGCCAACGCCAAATTGCTGCTGCAGGCGCTGGCGCCGGCTGCGGCAACCGCGGCCAAGTAGACCTCCACGTCCACGCGCACTCGCACACCTGCGCCGCCTGCATGGCGGCGCAGATTCCGGTGCGCGCGAACGCTTTTCTCGCGGCGCCGCACACCTGCCCGCGACGCGTACCGCCGCGGCCCGTCCTGAAGTCCGGTCTTGCATGACCACGCATTCAGGCATAAATTGATCGGTACCGCTTTTCGATCGGCCATCTCGATCCCCCCGCCCGAATCGCGCGCGAAGGTTGTTTTCTATCTTTTGTTCCCCCACCAGGAGCGATGCGATGCGAGTAAAACACCTGCTTGGCCCAGCGACCGTAGCCCTCTCGATGTTGTTCGGGTCGGCCGTCACGGCCGCCCCCTCGGACCCCGCCCCGATCATCACCGGCAAGCACTGGACCGATTCCGACGCCAACCTCAAGAAGGCCTATCTGCTGGGCGTGGCCAATGCGCTTGAGGTCGAACGCGCCTACCAACAACGCCGCGCCGTGCCGGACACCCAGACGCTGGTGCCCAAGTTCTCCGCGGGGCTTCAGAACCAGACGCTGGACTCCGTGCGTGAGACCATCGACCGCTGGTATGCCGCCAATCCGACCCAACTGGATCGCCCCGTCATGGAGACGATCTGGTTTGAGATCGTCGTGCCCGCCACCAAGACGAAACGCACCCCCTAGGAGCCGCCATGAAGACTATCCGCACGATAGGCCTGGCCATTGCGATGGCATCGCTGGCCGCATGCACGAATATGACCAAGGAACAGCAAGGCACCGTCACGGGTGGCTTGATGGGCGCCGCGGCCGGCGCCGGCATTGCCGCCATCGCGGGGGGCAGCGCCTGGACCGGAGCCGCCATCGGCGGTGCAGCCGGCGGTATTGCTGGCAACATCCGCGGCGCGAACCAGTAAACAGCGCCAGTAGACAACGCAATACCGGCCTGACCCGTCTCCCCGAACGCCGGCTCGCGTGCAAACGCCAGCCGGCGTTCTTGCGTTTGGGCTGTGGCTACCCGCCGCGGCCAGAGACTGCTACGCTGTGCGCCGCGATTCCACCCGGGCGATGCGGATGTTGCTTTCATGATGTATGTGCTGTGGTCCCTGCCGGCGCTGACCGTGATCGGCGCGATCGCGAGCGGGCGCGTCAACACGACCGTCGCGGCGCTGCTGGGGCTGTTTGCCGCCCTGCCCATCGCGTTGTTTGCCGCACCTGCACCCTTCGCCCTGGCGCAACTGGGCGTCGCCCTGGAACGCGGGCTCTGGATCGGCTGGATCATCACCCCTTACATCCTTGGCGGCTTGTTGTTCTGGCAAATGGCGGCTCAGGGCCGCACGCCCGCAGACAATCCGGACAGCCCGCCGCCTGCCCCCCTCGATCCGCTCGCGAGCCGCCGGCTGCTGTTCTTTGCCTGTTTCCTGGTCGGCCCGTTCGCCGAGGCGGCGACCGGATTCGGCGTGGGCATGCTGGGCACCGTATTGCTGATCCGCCCGCTCGGTCTGAAACCACGCGAGCTCATGGTGTTTGCGCTGCTCAGCCAGACGCTGATCCCGTGGGGCGCGATGGGCAGCGGCACGATGCTGGCCTCGGCGTACGCACGCATGCAGCCCGCGCAGCTTGCGCTGTACAGCATGGCGCCCGTGGCGCTGCTGATGGGGGTCTGGATGGCGCTTTACTGGCGCACCGCCACGCGCGCGGGGTTGACGGCTCCCGCCGCCGAGCTGGCGCGCGAAGCGGGCTGGATGGCGGCGAGCCTGGCGCTGCTGGCCGCGGCAACCGCGCTGCTGGGACCCGAAACGGCGCTGCTCGCAGCGTACGGCCCGCTGATCGTGCTGCGCTTCCTGGCGGACCGCCGCCCCGACCGCGGCCAAACATGGCAAGCCGCGCGGCGCGCCCTGCCCTACATCGCGCTCATCGCCTGGCTGGTGGCCACGCGGCTGCTGCCGGGCCTGAACCGGGGCCTTGCCAGCATGGCGGATTTCAAGCCCTATGCGGACCTGCCCGCGTGGATGCCTTTTCTGCATGCCGGAAGCTGGCTGATCGCGGGCGCCGTGGCCATGGCCGCCTGGCAGCGCCGTCCGGGCGCGCTGCGGGCGCAGGCGCGCGCAGCGTGGATGACAGGACGTCATGCCGTCATGTCCGTCTTTTTGTTCGCAATGATGGCCGAGGTGCTGGCCGGTGCAGGGATTTCCCGAGCCTACGCCGATGGATTATTCTCGAGCCTGCGCGACTGGACTATTCTGATCACGCCGCTTCTGGCCGGCACGTTCGGCATTCTGGCCAACAGCGGCAACGCGCCGAACAGCCTGTTCATGTCTTCCCAGCTATCATTAGCGCTTCAGGCCGGTCTGAACGTGCCCGCAGCCGCCGCGTTGCTGCACGTTTCGGGCACGTCAATGGGGATTTTTTCTCCGGTCCGGATGTCGATTGCGGCCGGTTTGGCACATGGACGGGGGCAGGAACGCGGCGTGTATGTTCTACTACTGCCGTTTGCCCTGGCCGCGTTCGGCATTCTGCTGTCGCTGGCGCTGCTCGTGATCCTCTCCGGGTAGCGGTTTTCACGGCATAGCAGTTACGCTCGCCGCCTCAACCTTTTTTTTGTGTAGCACATGGGACTAGAACAATTAGCCGCGATCCGGGAATTGCTTATCAAGCAGTCGCCTGACAAGGCAGGCTCCAAGAACGAATCGCGTCCGCAAGGCACGGACAAGCCGCGCCGCCCGCAAGGCGCCGGCAAGGGTCCGCGTCCGCAAGGCGGCGACAAGGCAAAGCGCGCGCAAGGCGGCGACAAGGGCCAGCGTGCGCCGCGTCCCGAAAAGCGCGAGACGCCGGTCGATCCCGTGGTCGTCGCCATTTCGCGCCTGCAACGTCACTTTCCCAAGGCGTTCCCCAAGAACCCCGCCCCCAAGGTGCCCCTCAAGCTGGGCGTGCTGGCGGACCTGGTGCAGCACGCCGAGCAACTGCAGCTCGACGAGGCGCAGATCAAGGAAGCCGTCAAGACGTGGTGCGATGGCCGCCGCTATTGGGCCAGCATGGTCGAGGACGCGCCGCGCGTGGACCTGAACGGCGAACCCGCCGGCGCCGTGACCGCCAACGAAGCGCGTCACGCCAAGCGCATGGCGTCGCGCAATGCGTCCCGCAATGCCGCGCGCGCACGGGCCGAGAAAAAGGCGCAGACGGCTGCCGAACAAACGCCCGCGCCGGCTGGTGACGCCGCGTCCGACACGCAACCTGCCGACGCGACGTCCGCAGACGTGAAAGCGGTGGATGTGAAAGCGGTGGACGTGAAAGCCGCGGAGGTGAAGGCGGAAGGTGCAACGCCCGCAGACGTCACGCCTGCCGACGTCAAGCCGGAAGACGTCAAGCCCCAAGCGTCCGAATAAGCCCGCGCTAAGCAATTCAGGCCTGCGCCCGGCCGGGATAACGTTTCCCGGCCGGGCGCAGGCCTTTCTGCATGGACGCAGCAGTATCTAGCCTGCCGGCTCCAGCGCCGCCAGCGCCTGCTTGATGTAGCCCATGCCCCGATCCGAATAGGTCAGCGTCATGGCCTGCTGATGACCCGAGCCGTCCATCTTCAACAAGGACTTGCGCAGGATCTCGACGATCTTGTCTTCGTGGGCAGGATAGAAGGCTTCGTACTGGTATTGCAGAAACACCAGGCAAAGCGCGTTTTCCATCACCTGCACATCCGGATCCTGCTTGATCCCCTGCTTCATCAAAATCGCCGCCACGCGCTCGCCGTCCACTTGCGGGTAGCCCGTCTCCTTCATGATCGCTTGCGCAATGCCGGCGTGATGCCGCGCCAGCGCCTTGCGCCACGTGAGATAGCCGATGCGGCCTTCCGGATAACTGGCGCGCGCGATCTCCCAGCGGCCGATGTGCTGGCATCGGGACGCCAGGATCAGCGGCTCGGACGCATCGGGCGCCAGCTTCATGACCCATTCGTGCAACTTGCGCGCAAGAAACAGCTCCTGCGGACAGGATTCGCCTTCCCAGGTAAACGTGTTGGGGTCGGCGGCGTTGTAGTCGTCTAAACGGCGCAAGGTCTGCTGCAGGCGGTCGTTCATGGGGTGGCGTCTTCGGAAAGACCGGCGCGCGTGGGCCGGTGCGGAAATTGACAGGCGGAAAGGAAGTCATCATACCTGCGGCATCCGGCGCCGTGCATCGTCTATGCCGTTTCGCGCTATCTGCTTGGCCCGCGGTGTCATTGAACCCGCCCCTGCGGTGTGCGACCGTAAAAGGCGTCGGAGCGGTCGAGGAGCCGGGCCCGATGCGGGCCGGCGCCAGCGCTCTCCCGCCATTCAACAACAAAGACTGGAGAGACGACGGATGCGACACGCAAGAATACTGGCCGTCACGCTGGCTGCCACACTATGGGCGGCGGGCAGCGCCGCGCAAGCCCAGGACGAGCCCTACCCCGCCAAGCCGGTGACCATCCTGGTGGGCTTTCCGCCGGGTACGGCGACCGACACGGTGGCGCGGTTGCTGGGCGAACGGCTGGCGCAGCGCATGGGCCAACAATTCATCGTGGAGAACAAGCCGGGTGCGGGCGGCTCCATCGCGGCGGGCCTGGGTGCGCGCGCCAAACCCGACGGTTACACGCTGATGATCGGCGCGTCCGCGCCGCAGGCGATCAATCCGCACGTGTACCCCAACCTGAACTACGACGCGCGCAAGGACTTTGCGCCTATCGGATTGATCACCTGGCTGCCTTACCTGTTCGTCGTCAGCGCCGACAACCCGGCGCGCAATCTGACCGACTTCCTGACCGCCGTGAAGGCCAAGCCGGGGCAATACACCTACGGCACCACCGGCGTCGGCACGACAAGCCACCTGGTGACGTCCGTGCTGCTGTCCAAGGCAGGCGCGACAATGGTCCATGTGCCGTACAAGGGCAGCAGCCAGGCGCAGACGGACATCGTGGGCGGGCGTACCTACGCGACGTTCGACACGATGGTGTCGTCGCTGTCCATGGTGAAGGCGGGCCGCTTGAAGGCGCTGGCCGTCAGCACGCCGGAGCGCGTGCCCACGCTGCCCGACGTGCCCACCGTCGCGGAGCAAGGCTTTCCGGGCTTTGACATGGGCGCGTGGCTGGGACTGATTGCGCCGGCCGGCATACCGCCCGCCATCCAGGAAAAGCTGGCCCGCGAAATGAACGCCGTGCTGGCCGATGCCGCCGTGCGCGACAAGCTCGCGGACCTGGGCGCGCAGGTCCGCACCACCGAATCGCCGGCGCGGTTCGGGGCGATGATGAAATCCGAGTACGAATCGTGGGGCAATGTGGTCCGCGAATTCAACGTGAAAGGCACGGACTGACAAGGAAACGGCAACCATGAACACAAAAGCGGAAATGAGCAGCCAGGAATGGGACACGCGCGTCCAGTTGGCCGCGTGCTACCGGCTGGTGGCGCACTTTGGCATGAGCGACCTGATCTACAACCACATCACCGCCCGCATCCCGGACACCGACGATCATCTGCTCATCAACCCCTACGGCATGATGTATGACGAGATCACCGCGTCCAGCCTCGTCAAGATCGATCTGGCCGGCAACATTCTGGATCAGCCTTCAGGCTACGGCATCAACGCCGCAGGCTATGTGATCCACAGTGCGGTGCACGGGGCGCGGCACGATGTGGCGTGTGTCATCCATACGCACACGCGGGCAGGCATGGCCGTGTCGGCGCTGCAATGCGGTCTGCTGCCGCTGACGCAGACCGCGATGCGGTTTGCGAAGATTCCGTATCACGACTACGAAAGCGTCGCCATCGACCTGGACGAGCGCGGGCGCCTGGTCGCGGACCTGGGATCGTCCGATGCGATGATCCTGCGCAACCATGGGCTGCTGGCGGCAGGCCCGTCTATCGCACAGGCGTTCAATACGCTCTATTGGCTGGAGATGGCCTGCAAGGCGCAGGTCGACGCCCTGAGCTCGGGACGTGAGCTTTGCCTGCCGCCGCCCGAGGTCATCGAAAAGACGTGGCTGCTGTACCAGCCCGGCACCCGCCGGCCTTTTGGCGAACTGGAATGGCCCGCCATGCTGCGCCTGATGGACCGCAAGGACCCGGGCTACAAGGATTGATGCCCGCTGCGCGGCGCAAGGTCGACGCCTGCCGCGTGGCTCACGCCGGCGGGCAGGATGGCGCCCAGGCTGCTGCGCACTTCCAGCAGGTACGGCGCGTCCGATGCCAGGCCGCGTGCGATGGCGTCATGCAGTTGATCGGCGCGCGTCAGGTATTCGGACTGGATGCCGAAGGCGCGCGACATCATCGTGAAGTCGGGGCTGGCGAGATCGGTGCCCACGTACCGCCCGGGATACGTGCGCGCCTGGTGCAGCCGGATCGAGCCGTAGCAGTTGTTGTTGGCGACGATGAACAGGATGGGCAGCCCGCGCTCGGCCGCCGCGGCCATTTCGTTGCCGGTCATCGTGAAGCCGCCGTCTCCCGCCATGCAGACGACCCGGCGCTTGGGATCGCGCAACTGCGCGGCAACGGCCGCCGGCGTCCCGTAGCCCATCGCGCCGGATTGCGAGGCCAGCAGCCGTTGCGGATAAACGAACGGGAAATGCCGGTACACCGGCGCGGCAAAGGTGCCGGCATCGAGGCATATCGCCACGTCCGCGGGCGCCTGCGCCGCCAGCGCCTGGACCACTTGGAAGAAAGGAATGCGGTCGTCTGCGGCGCGCCCCGCCGCGTCTGGCCATGCCGCCATCCGTTCCCGAATCGCGCGCAGCGTGGCTGCCCAGTCGTCCCGCGCCAGCCCTTCGCCCGTGGCCGGCAGTTCGGCGAGCGCCGCCGCCGTGGCCGTGGGATCTGCCACCCATCCCACATCGGCCGCGAAATGCTGATTCACGATGTGCGGATCCGGATAGCAGTGCACCAGCGTCTGTCGCGGCCGCGGATGCGCGGGAAATGTGTAGCCCTGCGTCGTGATGTCGCCCAGCCGTGTGCCCAGCGCCAGGATCAGGTCGCTCGCATCCAGCGCCGCCACCTGTGCGGCTGGCGTCGACAGATCGAGGTCGCCCGCATACAGCGGATGCGTGTTGGGAAACAGGTCGTGCTGGCGGAACGAGACTGCCACCGGAATGGCGTGACGCTCCGCCAGACGCATCAGCGCTTCGCGGCCGCCCGGACGGTTGAATCCGCCACCCGCGATGATCAGCGGCTTGTGTGCGCGGGACAGCAGCGTGTGGACATGCGCCAGCCCATTCGGCGCGGGTTGTGAAGGGACTTCAGGCGTTGCTATCCAGTCGCGTTGGTCCACCAACGCCTGTTGCACGTCTTCGGGCACCACCATCACCACCGGCCCGGGCGTGCCGGCCATCGCAACCCGCACGGCCTTGAACGCGGCAACCGCCAGTTCCTCGGGCGTGGTCACCTCGACCACCCACTTGGCCATGGAACCGAACATCTTTTGATAGTCGATTTCCTGGAACGCTTCCTTGCGCACGTCTTTTTTCGGCACCTGGCCGATCAAGAGGATCATCGGCACGGCGTCCTGCTGCGCCGCATGCACGCCGATCGCGGCATTGGCGGCGCCCGGTCCGCGCGACACCATCACCACGCCGGGGCGCCCCGTCACACGCGCATCGGCGCAGGCCATGAACGCCGCGCCGCCTTCGTGGCGGCACGTCACCACGTCGATGCCGGGAAAATCATGCAGCGCGTCCAGGACGCCCAGATAGCTTTCGCCGGGAACCACAAACACGCGGTCGATGGCATTGGCGGCCAACACCTGGATCAACGCGTGGGCGGAAGTGTTCGGTGTTGCGGATGCGGATGCGGACATAAGCTTGGGCCCCGGCAGGAAAAGGTCCAGGGCATTCTAGATTGGCATCCCCGGGCCAACTAGGCATACTCTGGCAACCAGATATACAAGAATGAGACAGCGGCGCCTGCAGCAGCATGGCCGCCGTGCTCCGGAGACGATGGACCTACGCAAGATCGAAAATCTGATCCACGTCGCGGATCTGGGCAGCTTTTCCCGGGCGGCATCGGTGCTCGGCATTGCTCAGTCGGCGCTCGGCAGGCAGGTGCGCAAGCTGGAAGACGAATGTGGCTGCGCCCTGCTCTACCGCAACGGGCGCGGCGTGTCGCTGACGCCCGACGGCGAAAAGCTGCTGGACCGGCTGCGTCCGCTCATGCGGCAGATGGATCACGTGGTAACCGAGTTCCATAACGATCAGAAATCGCCGTCAGGCCAGGTCATGCTTGGGCTCACGCCCACGCTCTGTCACATGGTGGGCATGCGGCTTGTCGCCGAGATCTGGCGCCGGCACCCTCGGATTCAACTCAACGTCATCACGGGCTATAGCGGCTACGTGCATGAATGGCTGACCAATGCCCGCGTGGACATTGCCGTGCTGCACGACGCGCGGCGGTCGCAGCACATCGCGGTGTCGCCCCTGGCCGTACTGGATCTTGCGCTGGTGTCTCCGCCGCAAGGTCTGTCGCCCGCCGCGCGTGCGATGCCGGCCATCCCGTTCACAGCGCTGCGCGATCTGCCGCTGGCGCTGCCCACGCGCAATCACGGCCTGCGCCGCACGCTGGAACAGGCGGCCACGCAGGCCGACATGCCGCTCAACGTCGTCTTCGAAATGGACGCGCTGGAGCTGATGAAGGACATCGTCGTCGAAGGCCTGGCGCACACTGTGCTGGCCCTGCCCGCCGTGATGAATGAAGTCGCGTCGGGCAAGCTGATCGCCCGCCGGATCGTCGACCCGGGCCTGTCCACTCGCCTCATGGTGGCGACGGCATCGAGCCGTCCGTTGACGCAGGCCGTCAAGCTCGTCCAGGCGACGCTGCGCGAGGTGCTGGCCGGCATGACGCAGGCCGAGCCCTACCGGAATAGTCTGCGCATGTGCGACGAATAACGCCCGAGCCCCACACTTATCGCGGCAAGGCGGGCGCCGGCGTCAGCGGGCCCACGGGCGCCTGGCCCGGCCGGGGCGGCATCGGCGGCAGCCATGTCCGGGTGGGCGCCTTCAGCCCAGGCTGATCCTGCGGCCGCGCGGGCGTTGACGCAGGCGGCGGATAGCGGGAGCCCGGGCATGACGTGCCGAGGCAATCCCGATTGATCTTGCCCGGGTCCACGATGCGCGGGCAGTCGGTGCCCAGGCATGTATCCGGCACGACGCGGGCGGATGCGGGCGGCGATGGCACTGTCGGAGGCGGATCACGCGCCAGCGCTGGCGCGCTTGCCAGGGTGGATAACGCGCCCAATGCCGCCAACACCAACGCCGCGAACGAGGATTTCATTGATGGTGCCCCACGGGAATCGCTCCAGGCCGAAGCCTGGATGCCATTCCAGTGTGCTCCCGATCCCCCGCCCCTAGCAAGGCGGAGAATCGGTGGCCAAACCCGATCAGTCCAGGCGGATGTCGGTGCTGGCCACGACCTTGGCCCAGCGTGCGCGCTCGCTGCTGAAGAACTGCGCAAGCTCGGCCGGGCTCTTGGTGACGATCTCGGCGCCCTGCTCGTTCAACTGCGCCGTGACGTCCGGCTGCGTGACGATCTGCGCCATCAGCGCCTGCAGCTGGGCCGCCACGGGGTCGGTCATGTTGGACGGAGCCATCACGCCTTGCCACGTGCCGGATTCAAAGCCCTTCACGCCTTGCTCGGAGATGGTGGGGATGTCCGGCACCAGCTTCATGCGCTCGCTCTTGGAAATCGCGATCGCGCGCAGCTTGCCGGACTTGATGTGCGGCAGCGTGGCCAGCAGGCCGTTCATGATGATCTGCGTCTGGCCGCCGATGGTGTCGGTGACCGCCTGCGAACCGCCCTTGTACGGCACGTATTCCCATTGCGCGCCGGTGGCCTGCTGAACCGCGACAGCCGCCAGGTGCGGCGCGCTGCCGATGGCGGTGACGGCAAAGTTGATGCGTTCTTTCTTGGACAGCTCGACCAGATCCTGCACGGTCTTGGCCTTCACGTCGGGATGCACGGCCAGCACGTGCGGCGAGTACGCCAGCATGCCCACGGCGCGCAGGTCCTTGGACGGATCAAAGGTCAGCTTGGTGTAGACGGACGGGCTGATCGCCAGCGCGCCCACGTCGCACAGAAGGACCGTGTGGCCTTCCTGCGCCGACTGCACCACCAGGCCGGCGCCCAGGTTGCCATTGGCGCCAGGTTTGTTCTCGACGACGACGGTCTGCTTGAGCACTTCGGCCAGGCGGGGCGCCAGGATGCGCGCGATGATGTCCGACGAGCCGCCGGGCGGGTAAGGCACGACAATGCGCACGGGCCGCGTCGGCCATTGCGCCGATTGGGCCCATGCCGGCACCAGGGGCGTCAGGCAAAGCGCCGCGGCGCTGCCCAGAAACTGTCTCTTGCTCGGGTTCATGCTGTCTCCACACTGTTTGGTATGTGTGTTGAAGTGTCCCGCGGCCTGGTGAGGCCGCGGTGGGGATGTGCCTATGCCGCGCCGCGGGTCTCCACGTACAGGGCATAGAGCGAATGGCTGCTCGCCATGAATAGGCGGTTGCGCTTGGCGCCGCCGAAGCAAAGATTGGCGCAGCGCTCCGGCAGCCGGATGTGGCCAATCGCCTTGCCGGCGGGATTGAAGACCATCACGCCGTCCAGATCCTCGGATTTGGCGTCGGGCGATCCGTTGCTGCCCCAGCCGCACCACAGGTTGCCGGCCTCGTCGCACTTGATGCCGTCGATGGCGCCGGGTCCCTGCGCGTCGACGTGCACGCGCTTGTTCGACAGCGCGCCTTCCGCGCTCACGTCGAAGGCCCAGATCACGCGGTTGGGCTGGTGGCGCGACTCGACGATGTACAGCACTTTCTCGTCTGGCGAAAAGCACAGGCCGTTGGGGCCGGCCAGATCGGCAAGCGCCAGCGTCACGCGGCCGTTGGCGGGATCGATGCGATAGACGGAATGCGGCAGCTCTGGCGTGGCCTTGTCGCCTTCCCAGTGTCCGCCGATGCCGAAAGGCGGATCGGTGAACCAGATGGCGCCGTTGCGCTGGCAGACGATGTCGTTGGGCGAATTGAAGCGTTTGCCATCGAAGCGGTCGGCCAGGACGGTGATGCTGCCGTCGTACTCCGTCCGGGTGACGCGGCGGGTCAGGTGTTCGCAGGCCAGCAGACGGCCCTGGCGGTCGCGCGCAAGCCCGTTGCTGAAGTTGGACGGCTGTCGGAACACGCTGATCTGACCGGTGGTCTCGTCCCAGCGCAGGATTCGGTCGTTGGGAATATCCGACACCAGCAGGTAGCGGCCATCACCAAACCAGACCGGGCCTTCCAGCCAGCGGAAGCCGGTAGCCAGTTGCTCCACGCTGCTGCTGTAGATGCGGAACTTGGCGAATTCCGGGTCCAGAATCCGGACCGAGGGATCCGGGTAGCGCTGCTGCGGGGTGAAGCTGAAAGACTGCGCGTGCACGAGACTGGCGGGGGCCAGAGCAAGCGCGGCGCCCAGCAGCCGGCGCCGGCCGGCCTGGACTTGCGGGTCAATTTCCATCGGCTGTCTCCTCTCGGTGGTTTTATTCTGCGATGGCGCTACGGACGGATTGGGTCCCCGATCAGGTCACGGGGCCCGGGTTGAACAGCGCCAGAGCGTTGTGCAGCTTGAGCTTTTCCGCACAGGTCTGCTTCTTGCCGCTGGCGACGTCCAGCATCATCTGAAAGAGCTGCCAGCCCACTTCCTCGATCGAGGCCTGGCCGGTGGCGATGACGCCGGCATCCACGTCCATCAGGTCGTGCCAGCGGCGCGCCAGCGCCGAGCGCGTGGCGACCTTGATGACCGGCACCTGCGCCAGCCCGTAGGGCGTGCCGCGGCCGGTGGTGAAGATGTGCAGGTTCATGCCGGCGGCCAGTTGCAGCGTGCCGCAGATGAAGTCGCTGGCGGGCGTGGCCGCAAAGATCAGGCCCTTGCGCGTCAGGCGGTCGCCGGGCGACAGCACGCCATGGATCGGCGACGAACCCGACTTGACGATTGACCCCATAGCCTTTTCGACGATGTTCGACAGGCCGCCCTTCTTGTTGCCGGGGCTGGTGTTGGCGCTGCGATCGGCCATGCCGCGCTGCAGATACGCGTCGTACCAGGCCATTTCGCGGATCAGCGCGTCGGCGACTTCAGGCGTTTCGGCGCGGGCAGTCAGCTGGTCGATGCCGTCGCGCACCTCGGTGTTCTCGGAAAACATCACCGTGCCGCCAGCGCGCACCAGCAGGTCGGTGGCAAAGCCCACGGCGGGGTTGGCCGTCACACCGGAAAACGCATCGCTGCCGCCGCACTGCACACCGACGGTCAGGTCCGACACCGGGCAGGTTTCGCGTTGACGGGCATTGAGCTTCTGCAGGTGGCGCTCGGCCGTGCGCATGATGAGCTGGATCATCGAATCGAAGCCGATGTTCTCTTCGTCCTGCAGCACGATCGTCTCCACGCCGTTGCCGCCCATGCCTTCGCCGGCGCGGATCGGAATGGCGGTGGGCGCCAGCAGGCGTTCAGGCTGCAGCTTTTCACAGCCCAGGCTGACCACCATGGACGTGCCGCCGAAATTCGGGTTGCGGGCGATGTTGTGCAGTGTGCGGATCGGAATCGCTGCGCCCGGCGCGTCGATGGCCACGCCGCAGCCGTAGGTGTGCTCGATGCCCACCACGTCGTCCACGTTGGGATACAGCGGCAGCAGTTCGCGGCGGATGCGCGCCACCGCATGTTCGACCACGCCCTGCACGCACTGCACGGTGGTGCTGATGGCAAGAATGTTGCGCGTGCCGACGGTGCCGTCCGCGTTGCGATAGCCCTGGAAGGTGTAGCCCTCGAGCGGCGGCAGCGGCGCAATCCGCGTGGAGACCGGCAGGTCTTCCAGCGTGCGGGCCGTTGGCATGGTGGTGACGCGCTCGTTGATCCAGCTGCCGCGCGGCAGGGCCTTGGCGGCGTAACCGACCACCACGTTGTAGCGCCTGACTTCGTCACCCTCGGCCAGATCGGTCAGCGCCACCTTGTGCCCTTGCGGCACGGCGTCAACCAATTGAAGCCCGTCGGGCAGAACGGTTCCCGCAGGCAATCCGCCGTCGTTCGCCACGATGGCGACGTTGTCGTCGGGATGAATCTTGATGAGGACCGGGGCCTGCTCGACTGCAACCTGCATGATGAATCCTTTAGCCTGATGGATGCCCCGCTGCGGGCACCGTACGTTATCGTACAACCAAGAGAATATCGCTGAAAGGCATCAGAAAGGAATTTCGGGTTTCCCCTTGTAAATGCCGCGCCCCATGGGGACACGCCTTGAATCCGGCAATTTGATGTTGTACGATGACTCACCTTTTACCACCGCATCCCGTTCGCAAGCACCAACCTTTCGCCTGCGACGGCCATTTAGGGATGAGCGCAACATGACGACTCCGCAAGAACTCAAGGCCATTGTTTCGGAAGGCCTGCTGTCCTTCCCCGTGACCGACTTCGACCAGAACGGCGATTTCAACGCCAAGAGCTATGCGGCTCGTCTGGAATGGCTGGCTCCCTACGGCGCCACCGCCCTGTTCGCCGCCGGCGGCACCGGTGAATTCTTCTCGCTGGCCCCCGACGAATACTCCGACGTCATCCGCACCGCCGTGCAAACCTGCAAGGGCAAGGTGCCGATCCTGGCCGGCGCCGGCGGCCCCACCCGCACCGCCATCGCCTACGCGCAGGAAGCCGAGCGCCAAGGCGCCAAGGGCGTCCTGCTGCTGCCCCACTACCTGACCGAAGCCTCGCAGGACGGCATCGCCGCCCACGTCGAGCAGGTCTGCAAGTCGGTCAACATCGGCGTCATCG